>Ga0070682_100000050_pt1 | contig 124744 bp, 221 predicted proteins | sample KBSC63LmetaG_FD_64668 | JGI IMG/M metagenome (GOLD analysis project Ga0070682, IMG submission 64668) | Corn rhizosphere microbial communities from Kellogg Biological Station, Michigan, USA - KBS C6-3L metaG | ecosystem: Host-associated > Plants > Roots > Rhizosphere | place: USA: Michigan...
GTACGACGCCGAAGGCCGGGAGCACCCGGTTATCAGCTACGCCGACGCCTGGGAGAAGCTCGGCGGCCGGGTTGTGCGCTCGTGGCGGGCGCTGCCGCTGGCGGAACTGGCACGGATGGCGGAGGAGAACCGCAAGCTTGACGGGACCGCTGCGACCGGTACCGACGCCGAAGGCTGGGTAGTGCGGTTTGCCGACGGCGCCCGGGTGAAGCTGAAGTACGCGGAGTACATGCGGCTCCACAAGAGCCTTACTGGAACCAACGCCCGCGACGTCTGGCAGTACCTCGGCGCGCAGAAGTTCGGCTTCATGCCGCCGAAAACGCTCGGTCAGGCGCTTGGCTGCTCCGCCGAGGAAGCGAAGCAGCTTGCCGAGATTGAAGGTGGCGCGCTATCGAAGCTGCTGGAGAACGTCCCTGACGAGTTTGACGCCTGGGTCCGCGGTGTCTGTGCCGACCTGGAGGCGGCTTTCGACGCGCTCACCGCCCGGATTCATGCCGAGTTCGATGCGCTGTCGCACCTCCGCAGTGACCGTTCCGCATTCGCCCGCGCCGCACAGAACGTTGAAGACCGGACGGTCCGGGCGGCGCTGTTCCTAGTCCTGGACGGCAAGTCGCTCGATCTGCATGTGTGGAAGGCGATCCGACCGGAGCCGTCCGACCCGTTCGCAGCAGACGAGGAGGGCTGAGATGCCCACAGTGCACCTGACGGTCGGGCTTCCCGCGAGCGGTAAGACCACTTTCGCACGGCAGCTCGTCGCCGAGTCCGCCGGCCGGATGCGCCGCGTAAGCCTCGACGACCTGCGCAGGATGCTCGACGACAACGACGGCAGCGTCCGGCTCGGCAAGGATCACGAGGAGACCGTACTGGCGGTTCAGGACGCGGCGGTCCTGGCTGCGATCAACGGCGGCTTCGACATCGTCGTGGACAACACGCACTTGGTGTCGCGGATCCCGAACAGGCTAAAGCGGGTCGTGTGCGGCCGGGCCCGGTTCGAGGTCCACGACTTCACCGGCGTGGACGCCGAGGAGTGCATCCGCCGCGACAAGCTGCGGGAGAACACGGTCGGCGAGGACGTGATTCGGCGCATGGACGCCCGGTTGAAGTCGGCCAAGGACGGCTGGTGGCGGCATCCGGAGCGGCTCAACGACGTGCCGGAGCCTGCCGCCTACGTCCCGGACCCGGCGCTGCCGACGGCGGTGTTGTGCGACATTGACGGCACCTTGGCGCTGCACGCTGGCCGCGGACCTTACGAGATCGACAAGTGCGAAACGGACCTGATCAACCCTGAGGTGCGGCGCGTTCTGGAGTTGTGCGCCGGCACCGGGGACCGGATTGTTCTGTTGTCCGGGCGGCAGTCGGAGTTTCGGGCACACACGTTGCGGTGGCTAGCCGCACATGAGGTGCCGTTCAATGAGTTGTGGATGCGTGCCGAGGACGATCGCCGCAGCGACGACATTGTGAAGGCCGAGCTGTTCGACGCGCACGTGCGGGACCGGTACGCGGTGCGGGTCGTGCTCGACGATCGATCGCGGGTCGTGGCACTTTGGCGCCGGATGGGCTTGCCGTGCTGGCAGGTCAACTACGGGGACTTCTAAGGCAACGAAAGGGCTGACATGCTGCGCGCATTCATTCAGGAGCGCTTTGCCGGTTCCGTCGCGGTGTCACTAGTGCGGGGTGAGTTCAACTACGACGGGCACCCCATGGTCGCCCGGCTTGTCGGCGACGGTTTCACCCCACGCACAACATGGGAGACCGTCGAGGATCCGCACAGTGCTATTGAGCCGACGCTCATCCTTGGCGAGGAGGAGGCTCGTGTGCTGCTGGATGCACTTGCCCACCATTACGAAGGCTCCTCCGACATGCGGCTGCTGCAAAAGGACCGGGACCACGAGCGCGGGCGCGTCGACAAGCTGCTGGACGTCGTGGCCGAGATCGCGAAGGGGCGTCCGTGAGGATCCGTGTTGACTACGACGTGTCGATCCGGTGCCGTCTACGTCAACACGACCGGGGCGACGCCGAGCACGGATGCCAGGGTGGCTTTAAGCCGGTGTTGGGTGTGATCCGATTCTGTCTGTGCGAGTGCCACAACGGACCTGCGAAGAGGGCATTGCGTGACCAGCCCAACCGATGAACTGATCCTCGTTGACGGCCCCGGCGCCGGCAAGCGGGTCCGTTTCGAGCCGGACTGGCCGTCTACCTACGTGCTCACGTCGTGGCCCGAGGTTGGCGATCTGCTGTACCTCGGTTCGATCGACGAGATGACGTTCGCCGGCCCAATCCACACGGTGTACCGCACCGGCCAGGTATACGGCCTGGACCGGCAAATCATTCGTGTCGGTTGGTGCAGTGGCGAGCCGCGGCCAGATCGGGAGCAACTTGAGTACTGGATTCGCTTTGAGTTGCCGATCCAGGTGATTGCCGGCGCTGACGCATGGCCTTCGGGCTGTGACCTCGGAACGAGTGAAGATCAGGTTGGCGCCACGATTCAAGCCACATGCCGGTGTGGCTGGAAAACGGAAACGGTGCCGCGCCGCCGCAGCCGCGAGTTGATGGAGTTGGTGGGCGCACACCACAGGGTCGGCATGGCCTTGGCGTTTCGCGCCAGCGGTAGAGATGTCAGCGCGTTTGGGTTGGATGCCGCCCTACTCGGCACCCATTCCATAGGCGAGGCCACACGGTACGAGGCGGTCTTGAACAGGGCGACGGCGCTCGGGATGTCCCGTGAGCGGACCCGGGTGATCTTTGATGAAGCACAGCTGGCGGCCTGCAGCTTCGAAGACGCCGTTGAGCGTCTCCAGCACCGCGTCCGCCTGTTCGAGATGTACGGCTACGAGCCGCTGACCGTTCGGGACGTTCTGGCGCAGCGCGACATCAGTGCGCAGCGGCTCGATCCCGAGATGATCCTGAACAGGCCGCGCTGGATGCCGGATCCGCTGGGGCGGCAGTTTGCGAAGATGAGGCGCGACCGGCAGCGGATCCTGGTGCAGGCTGCTGTTGAGTTGACCGCGCAGGTCGGTGGTGACGCTGCAGGCTGGCCGCTGGAGCGCGCGGTGGCTGCCGTGATGCCGTGCAAGGAGGATAGTCGGCAGTGACGGCGGCAGATCCACCGCCCGACACCCCGTGCCCGCGTATCGTCGCCAGTTTCGAGCCGTGCGGCCTGTTGCGGCAACACCCCGGGCCGTGTGTGCCGTTCGTGCCCGGGGAGTATTTGCCACCGCCGATGCTGCACCCGCTTGATTTCAGCATGCCACCGGCGCCCCGGTGGCACATGATGTGCCCGTTGTGCTGGCGTCCGACTACCGGCTGGAACGCGTCCGCGGGCACCGTGTTCCGTGGCGACAGCGTCAACTGGAACCAGCCGAGCGCGGAGTGGGAGTTCAAATTCGAGCCGTGCGGGTGCGTCGGGCGCGTGGTCGTCGAGGGCTGAAGCGCTACCGATTGCCGAACGCCACGTCGAACAGCGCCGCCTGTTCTGGCGTCACCCACACGAGGATCGTTTCGCCCACGTCCCGGATTGACTCGTCCTCGTCGCGGCGGTAGATCCGGCCTATCGCCCGGTTGCAGTCCGACCACGCGGACACGGCATCACAGATCCCGTAGCCGAAGTCGCCGCATTCGGGTCCTTCGTCTGTGAGCAGCCGGTCCTCATGGCACTGGCAGTCGGCGCCAAACACGGTGACCGGAACCAGCCGTATCGGCACCAGGCCGGCGGGGGCGCCGTCGGGGTAGAGGCGGGCGAGTTGCTGCGGCAGTGTTTCCCGTAGCGTTTCAGCCACCCGTGCGTTCCCATCGCATCGTCACGCCTTCGGGCAGGCGACCGCACGCGATCATCCGTGCCGTGAACTCGGCCGCGAACTCTTCGGCCCGCGCCGGGATCTCGGCCTTGAACGCCTCGAACTCCGCGTCGGCCTCGATGCGCGCGGCGCCGTAGCTGCCGGGCTCCGTGGAGAAAACCTCCTCAACGTCTTCCGGAGTGAGCGCGAACGCCTGGATGATCTCGCAGCGGACGAGGTCGTCGAATGCCTCGTCCGCAGTCGTGGGCTGCATGGGTCCAGTGTGGACTAGCGATCTCACCTGGCGTGCGGGTTAACCAGCGCCGCCGGGTCGATCTCCCAGGAGAACGGCTTGTCAGCGTAGTCGGCGCCACCCCAGCTGGTCCGCACCGATGCCTCGGCCGTGACGGTGACGACGTCCGCGTCCGCGAGGCTGAACGGCCGGGTCGGGTAGGAGTCGAACTTGCCGACGGCGGTGATGGTGAACTCCAGGCCGGTGTTGTTGCCGAGGCGGCCGGCGAGCATGTCTGTGATCTGGCGCGGGGTGGCGTCTACGAGCGGAATGTACTCGCCGGTAATGCATTCGGTGCAGCCGCAGTTCGGCGGGTCGATCGCGATGGGGTTCATGTCTGCTCCGGTGGGATGGTGATGACGGCACGCGCGCACGCCTGGTAGATCGCGTCGCGCAGGTCGTCGAGCATGTTGTCGTCAAGGGCGTAGCCGCGGAGCTCGGGGTAGTCCTGGACGAGGTCTGCGGCGGCGCGGGTGGTGCTGATGGTCTGAGCCTGGTACTGAAGCAGGTCGACGGCGATGCGGTTGACGAGTTCTGGGCTGGGTTCCCAGGCGCGGTACAGGCCGTCAAGGCGGCGGGTGGGCATGGCCTAGCCCTCCTTCGAATTGACGTTTTCGCTGGATGCTGTCGTGCGTGCTGGCCTGCCTCCGCCAGCGCCTTGTCCTGGGCGCCCTGCTGCCCACGCCAGGATCTTGTCGTCGCTGGTGACGAACCAGTACGAGACGTTCCCGAGGTGTCCGTCGGGCTCGGGGAACGGGTGGTTGGCGTAGCGGCCTCCGGGGGCTGATACGGCGCGGTAGTGACGGATGGTGGCGGTTTTAACGCCCAACATGACAGCCACGTCGGCCATGGTCATTTCCCCAGCCTCGTAGGCGTGATCGGGAATCGGCGCCATTACGGACGCTGGACGTCGCTTTTTGGGTACTGCACGCGGACGATATCGGACGATGTTGTGGAGCGGGTGTTCCGTTCGTATGGCGCGGATCTCCGCCAGAAGCGCGGCCGATCGGGACTCATACCACTCGATCACGCGCATGACGACCTGCGACGCCCACGGCTTGTTACCAACGTGCTGGCGCCAACGAACCGTCGGGTCCTGGCTTATGCCAACGTACAGCAGGCTTTCATCGTCATCGAAGAGCCGGTAGAGCGCAGTTCTCTCAGCTGCCATCGGCCGGCTCGCTCTCCCGCCTGGCAGAGGTCGCAGGCTTAAGGTGCGCGTAGCTGGGGTGCGGAGGAAGGTTGTGCTTGCGCCGTAGCGCTCTTACATGGCTGTCGGAGACGCCGATCGCGGCAGCAACTTCGGCGGGCCCGATTCCGGCCTCTAGTGCCGCCACGATGGCCGGCTCGGTTTCGGCTGCTGCGCGCTCACGGAGCCGTTTGACGTGGTGGAGCTTGGCGAGTGCTTCTTCACGGTCCATACCTCGATGATACCTGTTGCCACTTCCGGAATCCATCCCCGGAACCCTCTTGCGGAAGTAGCTTCCGGAAGCTACTGTTAGAGATGTCAGGAAGCAGGAAGCAACCGAGGGGGAAGCTCGAAATGACCACCATCGCCAAGCAGGTCAACATCCGGACCGCCGACCGCACCGCCCCGCTGGCCCTGCTGGTCATCCAGGCCAAGTTCGCGGCCATCGCCGAGGTCGAGGCCGACGAGTTCCACACCTGCCCGATGTGCGGCCACGCCACCGCCGAGTTGTTCACCCGCATCGACAACCGCGACGACGCGGAGATCGAAATCTGCGAGGACTGCGCGGACACGCAGGACGTCTCCCATGTCGCCGACTGACCCCAAGGCCGAAACGCCTTCGGGCGTCGAGCGGTGGGACCGCTCCTGACGATGGCCGTCAGCAATCCAGTAGGGGGATCCGATGTTCCAGGGCTACCTGCGCAAGGGCCAGAACCGCCCCGCCCTCACCGGCCGCACGCTCCGTCGCCACGAGCAGCGCGCCCAGGCCCGCACCGAGCAGCGCCCCGGACGTCCCGTCATCAACCACCGCGACCGCGCCATCGTCGCCGCCCGCAACACCAACGCCGGCCTGATGACCGTCGGCGAGTACCTGCACGGCATCGGATTCCCCGAGGCGAACCTGTACGCGTCGGCTTTCGGCCGGGCATGCGCCAAGACCTACCGCGCCAACCACGGCACCGAGCCCCAGCGCATCTACGCCGCCGTCAACGGGCGGATCCGCCGCAGCCAGTTCGGTTACGCCGACGTCGCTGACTTGCTGGCCGGCGCCTACGTCTACAGCCGCACCGCCGAGTTCCTGGCCGCCGAGCAGAACACCGCCGACGTGCGCGCCCTCGTCAACGCCTGATTCGCCGCCCACACACCACCCTGCTTCGAGGAGAACCCCGTGTCCATCACGACCGCCGCGCCGATCACCATCGACCCCGCCACCGGCATCCGCGAGATCAAGCCCACGCTCCCGGCCACCACCCGCATCTTCACCAACGGCCGCAACGCCAAGGGCCAGTTCGCCCGCTGGGACGCGACCCGCGTTGCCGTCACGGCCCAGGGCCACTGGTACCGCTCCGGCGACGTCGCCGACAGCCTGCACAACGACACCATCTGCCGCGGCTGCGGGTACCACGGGCACTACGACTACATCCTCGACTACGAGCGGTGCACCCACCCGGCGACCGCCGAGGACGTGGTGGCCGCCCTGTCCGGGCCGGCGCGGCACGTGCAGCCCGGCGACCGGGTGCGGCTGGTCGTCAGCGAGTACCCGGACCCGGTCTACGGCGTAATCCGGAGCATCTACCGGGACGTGACCGGTACGGACGTCGCGGACATTGACCTGGACAACGGCCACGCGTTCCTGCAGAACCTCGAGTTCCTGACCGCGGCGCGCTGACCGCTCATCGGGAGTCCCGGAAACGGGGCCGGGGCTCCCGATGTACGACCAGACCGTCAATGCTCGACACCCAGAGGAACCTTATGTCCTGGACGCCCGAAGCCAGCACCCTGTGCGCCGACCCAACCTGCTCTCAGCCGAAGCGCCACACCGGCGACTGCAACGGCACCGCGCCGACCTACGCCCAGACCGTCACCCGTCTGGCCCGCGAGTACCGCTCGTACAGCGACGTCGGCGAGCCGATCCCGCCTGCGGACTACGTCCAGATCGTCGACCGGCTCCACGCCGCCGCGGACCTGGCCGGGATTGACCGGCCGGAGGCGGCGCGGGACCTGGTCGAGGAGATCAACGCCGAGCCGGTTGCCTGACTGCTCATCGGCCCCCGGGGAGGACGAAATTCAGGCCCGCCCGTGGAAGTGAAGGCCCCCGTCTATTCGGGGGCCTTCACGCTGTCAGGGATCTTTTCGGACCGGGGCCGACGGCCGCCGGAACTGCCACCAGTGCTTGCGGTACGGCAGGTCGTAGCGAAGATCAACCCGGATGGTCCGGAGGAAGTCGTTGAGCCTCGGGTCGAACTTCCCGACCGCATCGGCCACGCCTTCCTTGCCCATGTTCGGCTTGAACAGCGTTAGACCAGTAGCAACCTGTTCAGCAGCGTCTACAACACCCTGCGGCGCTACCGTGTACAGCCCGCGCAGCGCCTTTCCGAACTCGCTGGTTTCGGTTTCAAGCCGAAGCATCAGCGGTTCGGGAAACTTCGCCCCTGACTCGTAGGATGCGGCGATCATCAGCATGACGCTCATTGTTGCCACCGCGGCGTCCTGGAACCGCATGTACGCGGCCTTGCGGTCGTTGTGGGATGGTTTGACGCGCATCCGCGCCTTGCCGGCCTGGAAACTCTGCTGTGCCACGACTTTCGCGGCGGCACTCAATGCGCCTGGGGTGACAGGGTCCATGAAGGAAGTAGAGACGGCATGAAGCGGTCGGCGCTCTTACGTTGCTGAATCGAGTCCGGCTTGTCAGCCCTGCGCGACAAAAAGGACGCCGAGTTCTGTACGCTGGGGCTACTCCGCTCCTGCCGCTGGAAACAACGGCACCCGGCACGCCGGCATAGCAGCGGAGATAGCAAGGCGGTCGGCACGCCCGGTCGAGGTGGAGTCGCAGACCGGGGCCAGGTAATCACCCGGGAGACTTGGAAGCCGAAGACGCCGGACACGGCCGGCCGCCATGGCTTCGGAAGCTGGACCGACAGCGCCCTTCGCGTCCGAGTTATACGCTGGTGACGCCTCGCCTGCACTGCGTGGGAACCGCAGTCGGTGGGGCTTTTCGCAACCCTGGAGGATGCCGTGCCCCAGACTCTGCCCGACCCGAACAGCACACCTCGCGTAATCGTTGCCACAACCGCCGTCGAGAACGTCCGCGCCGTGCCGCTGTGGCAGCTGGCCGACACCGCCGAGCGGATGCTGCAGCGAATCATTCCGCCGGCTGATGCGTCGAAGGCGCCGTTCCCAGCGTTCGACGCGTCGTTGTGACCGCGGTCCCGACTGAGATGTGGCGTCGTTCGTCGGCGTGCTCGGAAGGCAGCAACTGCGTGGAGGTGGCGCCGTGTGGCAACGGGGTGGCGGTGCGGGATTCGAAGCGTCCTGACGGTGCGGTGCTGGTGTTTGACCGGGGCGCGTTCGCTGGGCTGCTGGATGCGGTGAAGGCCGGGGAGTTCGACGACCTGGCGTAACCGCGACGGGCTTACGACGTCAGAGCCCACGTTTCGCAAGCTCGACCTCGGTCGCAGCCTCACATACAGCCGATGCCGTCTTGGCACTGGTCGCGTAGGCGTTGACCACCACCGATCCTCGCGGCTCACAGATCAGCAGCGTCGGGTCTTCGTGTTCGTAGTCCCATCCGCTGCGCGGCTTCTGCTCATACTTCCGGACCGTACCGTCCACGTGGAGGCTGGCCTGCCGGTGATGCCACGTCACCCGCTGCGGGGCCGCATCCAGCAGGGAAATCACCACAACGGCGTACCGGCCGCGACAGTCAGCGTTCAGGGCTGCACAGTGTTCGTTCGCAAGGCCTTCAGAGGTGAAGGCGACGATGGGCCCGTTCGACTCCCACTCGTCCTCGCAGACGGCCCAGACGGTGGTGCGATCGTTGCCCATGCGCCAATGGTAGAAGTTGCCACGGATCGGCTTCTTGCCAGCCGCTGGCAACTTCGGCATTCGTGGCAACAAAGTGCCCCGGCTGCGGACCTTTCGGAAGTTCGCCGCCGGGGCTGTTGCCTTGGGGGAAGGCAACGTGTAACCGGAGCGCGTGGGACAAGCACGCAATGTCAGGCTACGCCCGTCAGGCCACGTCCGGCGCGCAAACGAGGAACCGGGACCCACGCCGCGCGTACCAGTCGTCCGTCAGCTCGGTAATGATCTCGCCCAGTTCCTCGAGCACGCCTTCCAGGTGCGCCCCGTCGGGTAGCTCGGATGCCGGCTTCAGTGTCACGGCGACCAGCAGCGACCCGACTGACACCGGTTCGCGCCGCACGGGTCGCTCCTCATGGGGACGGTCGCGAGGCGTCCACCACCGCATGTACACCGCCCTGGACGTGATGGTGCGCCCCGCAGGCTGCTGGGGCGCCGGTCCATTCTCTCACCCTGTCGCGTTGTGCCGCACGCCGTGAACGTGCCGTCCGGTGTTGGCGAAACCGCAGCTCGGCGCCGGTTTTTGCCCTACCTTTGAGTCCATGACCAGCTCGTTATCCGACGACGCCCACCCCGGGTACGCGCACGCCGAAGCCGAGTTGAAGTCCGCCGCGGATATGGGCACGAAAGCCATCATCGACGCGATCGGCGCAATGGCGATCCTTGGGGAGATGCAGCGACTGCGGGACCGGCTCGACGCGGCGACACGGCTGCTGCGGTGCGTCGCGGACGGGCGTTCGTGCTGGGCTTCGACAGCACACGGGCTCGAGGCCTGCGAGGTGTCGGGCTTGGACGAGTTTTTGGCCAGGCGGCCGGCGCGCAAGCGCTGGTGGAGGCGGACTTAGCCGCCGTACTCCCGCGCCGCCTCCTCAATGACCCGCTCCGCCTCGCTCTTGGAGAACGCGCCGTACCACCAGGGGTGCCGGTGGAATGCCAGCGCCGCCGCAGACTCCGCCGCGTCCGCCTCAACCAGCCGCGGATCCCTCACCGGCATGATGATCCCGCCCGCGTCCGTTTCCCTGACTGGCGGCAGCGTCGCCTCAAGCTCGACCCGCCGATCCCGCGCGGCCTGCCAGGCGATGTACAGCCGGACAGCGTCCCCCGGCGGCGGATCGAGCGGCGGCCGATCGTCCCATGCGGCATGCTCAGCCATCTACAGCCCGCGCAGCCTTCGACGCCTCGGTATCGAGCGTGTACCGCCCCATCTGGTCCAGCCCCTCGAACGCCGCGTGCCGGCGAACCTGCATCGCGAGTCCGGTCATCTCGGCCTGCGTCTGCCGCATCCGCCCGTGCTGGTCCTCAGTCATCTCCAGTGCTGGCGGCAGGGTCATGCACCATAGCGCATGCTGCTCGTTCAAGTCGTAGAGCTGGCGTTTGAGGCGAACCAGGTCGGCGAAGGCTTCAGGACTGTTGGTCACGGGGAGATCCTGCCATGCGCTTCTCCCACTCCCGCCGCCACGCCTCGAACTCTTCATGCGACAACACCGCATCCGTGGTGATCCAGCCGCTCGGCTTCGGCCCCAGCGCTTCCCGCCCCGCGTCGGTGATCACGGTTATGTCCGTAGGCCCGGTCGGCAACTCGGCCAGCAGCCCCGCCTTGTAGAGCGTCATCGCTGCCCGCACCATTTCTTCCCAGCGCAGACGCCACGTGCGCTTCCCGCCGCGACGTGGCCCGCGCGGGCGGGGAGGCAGTAGCGACTTCACCACATCGCCCCAGTCGAGCGGTTCGGTGGCTTCAGCGAACACGGCGAGGATCGCACGTTCGTCGTCGGACAGGACAGTCACGCTCACCACTCCGTGTCGAAGCGAAGGTCATCCCGGATTTCCGGCGGAGGAAGCTCCCCGGCCCGGAACCGGCCGGCGACGTCATAGGTCCACGAGCCCCCGCACGGGCAGATATGCGGAGGGGCGTGGCCTGCCGGTTGGCGGCAACGGCAGTAGGACGTGCGGTCGTCGCAGAAGGCGGAATCGGGAACCTCGTTCACCGCGCCGCCTCCAGTTCCCGTCGTTTGGACGCAGCCTGCTCGGCCTGCTCCAGGTAGTACCGCTCCCGCTCGGCAAGGCTCCGGATCTCCCACTCCACGTGCGACCGCGGCGGCGGTTTCGGCGCCAACTCCGGCACCTCGTCGCGCTTCTGCCCGGCCCCGATGCGCACCCACGGCCGGTACTCACCATCTTCAAGCCGATAGATCACCATGCCGTGGCGGGCGGCACCGCCGTACAGCTTGTTAATGATTGCGTTCTTCGCCTGCCCGACACCCTTGTGGGTCTTGAACATCGGCCGGCGATCCGGGATGTGGGTGGCGTAGTCGTGCGGCGCGACTGCAGGAATCGCGGTCAACTCAGACATCAGCGGCACCCTCGCGATAGAAGTCGTCGATCGGGTCCCCGGCAACCACGGACGCCCGCAGCGCGTTCTCAATGTCCACCAGCGCGCCCCACGCGGCTTGGCAGGCCAGGTACTCGCCGTACAGGTGCACGGTCGGATCGTTCTTCACCGTCTCCGCCAGCTTTGCCGCCGTGTCGGCGTAGACCTGGGCCAGGTGGGCGCGAGCAGCCTGAAAGCGCTCAACGTCGCCCATCACTGCCAGCCTCGCGCCGCGTCCACGCGCGACTGCCGCACCTCGTCAACCAGATCCCGCAGGTCCCCGGCGTGCAACGGCACATACTCGCGGTTTTCGCCGGGCCAATGGGCTTCGTGGCCGTACTGGCAGGAAACGATCGACTTGCCGTGGCCGTGGCGCTCCAGCGCTTCGACGAACGTCTCCACGCGGTCCAGTGGGGTGTCGGGATACATCAGCGCCTCCTGCATCTATGGTGCCGCATGCCGAGGGCTACTCCCCCGCTGCTATCCGACCGGCACCTGCACGGGCTCGATCGCGATGACGTAAGCCGTGGGCCCGTACAGCGGCAGCTGCTCCTGTGCCTCGGCGAGGGTCGCGAACGTCTGCTTCTCGGCGCCGGACAGAGTCGGCCACTCAATGGCGTAGGCGTGAGTTTCGTACTCGGTGTTGTCGATACTCATTCGGCCAGTGTCGCACCTGTTGAGCAGCGCTATGGCAGGTCGGCCACAGCCAGCCGGTACACCTGCTCCGCGAACCGCCATGCCGCCGTGGTGTGCCGTATCGCCTTGTATTCGGCCGGCTCCAGCAGCATCCGCACGCCACCTTCGCCCGCCACCAGCACCCCGACGCCCCAGAAGTCTGCCTCGAACAGCTTCTCATCGAGCTTGCGCGGTGCCTTCTCCAGCAGCATCGCCCGCCGCGAAAACGGCGCGAACTGCGACGCCGCGTGCAGGCCGGCGCGGAACGTCTTGGCGCGGGCCACGATCAGGTCCACACGCAGCGGACGCACTGCCAGGCGGGTTACGGACTGCCGGTCGACTTCGGCACAGCCCTTCGGAAGCCGGCGGATCTCCGGACGCAACGCAGCGCCCAGCGACGCCCGCTCCACGCGCTCACCAACCGGCAGGTTCATCAGCGCTTCCAGCGGCCTGAAGTCGTCGAGCCAGCCCGCATCGGCCGCGACGCGCCGTTCGTGCTCGACGTGGTCAAGGCGGTGAAACACCAGGCAGTCGGCGGCGCGCAGACGCAGCGGCGCCATCTCGCAGCCAGCGGGAAGCAGGCTGGCAACAGCGGCGTGAACCGGGTCGGTAAGGATGTCAGGCATTGAGCACTGCTGTCGCCGTAGTGGTGAGGGGCGCCCACATTGCCAGCAGGTGATCCAGTCGCGCCTGCAGGTACGTTCGCACCTCAGGCTCCTCATCGGGATGCACCTGAACGTCGATCGAGTAGTTGTATCCCTTGCGCTGCCGAACGAAGTACAGGCTCAACGTGCCCATGACGCCGGCATCGGGCTTGTGCCAGTCCCAACGGAACAGCAGGTCCATGTCCAGGTCCCAGCCGCCGGCTGTCGCAATGAAGTCGCCCCAGGTCGGGTAGTTGCTGTGGTAGCCAACCTTAAAGAAGTTGCCGCTAGCGCAGTAGTACGGATGCTCAGGCTCCCACAGGTGCAGGCCGGCCGCCTTAGTTCCGCTGGCGGCGTCAGTCATCGTTCTCCCACTTCCGGACCGCCTCGGCAAGCGCTTCAGCGCCGCCCCAGTCTTCGTCCGCGTCGTTCCAGTCCTCGCCGGCAATGGTGTCCGGGCGCCCGGTCAGCCGGTCCCTGGCACGGACCGCAACGACTTCGGGCGCGGCGTAGGTGTCGAGGTCCAGCGGGAACAGGGTGCGGGTGTCGTCGCACAGCGACCATCCGTCGCGCTGGTCCCAGCCGAGCCAAACCTTCCCGGTCCACAGGTCCAGGTTCGCGGTGTCGCCGAGGACGATGACGCCGTCGAGCTGCTCGCCGTCCGGGGACTCGGTCCACCACTGCACGGGCTCGTGGCCGAGCTGGGTGAGGTAGTAGGCGACGGCGTTGATGTAGTCATCGTGCGGAAGGGGCGGAACGAACATCAGGACGCCTCCGTAGTCTTGTCGGCGGGTGCCAGCGCCTCAAGCGCTGCCGTGCAGGCCAGGCAGGTCACGTCGGGGCCGGTCTTTTGCCGCGCCCGGTCGCCATCCACCCACTTGCCGCAGGCGCTCTGCAAGTTGTTGATACAAACGGGCCGGACGGCGTGGATGATCCGCGCGTCGCCGTACCAGCAGCACGACATGCGATGCTTGAACTCGGCCGCAGACTCAGGGGCGGGCGGATTGCCAATGGGCACGTCAGTCCTCCACGTCTCGCGGCTGCCCAGTGCCGCAGTAGGTGCAGATCAGGTTCCCACCGAACCCGCCACACGACGGGCACGGCGTCTTCGTAATCGGGCCAGTACCGGCCACGCACGCCGGGCACACGTCTTGGCCACGGTCGCCCCAAGGGAAGTACTCATCCAAAGCCACCTGCCAGCCGGAGGCCTTCGCGACTTGGCGAGCGGTGACGTCGGGTGCGCCGCCGAGGTAAATCAGGGACCCGAAGCACCCGAAGGTTTCGCAGGTGACAAGTTCGGCTTTCTGGACAGTCATGTGATCAGCCCACTTCGACAGTCTCGGACTCGATCCCGAACGCCTCATCAAGGCGTTGTTCCCAGTCACTGGCATTGAGGTCGAACACGGTCACCCCGTTGCCGAACCAGTAGCCAGCCCAGTCTTCCGGCCTCAGTTCCAAACGCCCCGGATCCTCACGCAGACCTGCCATGCCGGCGGCCCACCGTTCGGCGTCCGACAGCGCGGCCCAAGCATCCCCGACGGCCGTCTCCTCGAAGTACTCGGCCCGTTCATCCTCATCCAGTTGCTGCCACTCGGCATCGGTCCAGCCGGGGCGCTGCCACCCATCCGGCATGACGGGTTGATCCCACGTTGCAATATCTCTGTCCGGGAACCCGCCGGTCACCGAGTAGAACGTGACAACTGCTTCGTCGTCACGGGAGCGCAGTAGCTTGGTCACACCCTCCCAGCCCTGCGCCTGCTTGGCCTTTGGTTCGCCGAAAGAACCTGAAGGGCGGAGTGTGCGGCGCAACAACCCAGCATCGAGCGCTTCGTTGATGAGGTCGGCAAGCCACTTTCGGTTGGGGCCGTCAACCCAGCCGTGGATCTCGTTCTGCGCGGCCATCCGGGCGACGAGCCGCCACGGGTCGCTGTCGGCTTCGAGCGCAGTGTTGAGGCTGATCGACATTGGGTCGAGTGGCCGGCCGCGCCATACGAAGTCTTCGCCGGTAATTCGCCACGCCGTGTGGAAAAAGCTTGCCCAGGTTGGGAGCCAGCCATCGCCGCTGCGCTTGATGATTCGCATGTGATGGTCCGGCGGCAACAAACGCAGCAGGCGGTCGGTGTCGGCCTCGTCGCGGATTTCAAGCAGGCTGATCGCGCGGTCGTAGACGAGCTTCCACACGTGGTGTTGCTCGGAGCCCGCGACCTCGGCGGTGCCGCTGGGGGAGTGGAAGTAGATGCGGCTCATTTCAGGACTCCTTGTCGTGTTCGCTGCTGTGCGACGCCATAGCCTCAAGGATCTCCGCTATGTCGGCCGGGTTCTCGGCGAACGACTCGACGGGCGCAGCGCCCTCCGGGCAGCGCCGGCACCGCAGACGCATAAAGTCGCAGTCCCAGGTAACGGTAAAGCCCGCGAAGCCGCGGATCGTTTCGGCACGGACCTGCTCGGCGTGCGGCCGGACAGCCTTGCCCGCCTCGGCAGCGATAGCAACAACCGCCGGCGCGAGAAGGCTTTCCAGGCTGTTGCCGGGCCGCCACGTCGCGGTGCGGGTGGCGTCGACTGCGATGCGCAGCAGGTCGTACAGCTCTGTTGCGGCGGCGGTGCCGACTGTCTCGTCGGGTGGACGGGCGGTCACGACGCGTTCTCCATCCCCGGCAGCGTTGCGGCCACCGTCTCCACGGGTTTGGCCTTCGCCGCCTTCTTCTGGTCGCGCTTGGCCGCGTCCTTGCCGATGTCGGAGAGCTTCATCAGGCCCTTCGCGATCTCGGTGTAGGTCATGGTCGGCTCGGGTTCGTTCCGGAGCTTCACCGCGGCCTGCGCCTGCTTCTCCAGGCTGAACGCCTGATTCGTCGCGGCCATGCTGATCCGCTGGTGGGCGAGGATCGCGGCCTGCTCGGCTTCGTGCATGCGATGCATGTGCGCGTTATCCTCGTCCAGGTGCGCCCGCATGGTAGCGATGAGGGCGCGCAGCCGGGACGCCTCATCGTCATCGCCACCGTCGGCTGGTGGCGTCCAGCCCGCGGCGATCAGCGAGCGGACAGCGTGCTCAGCGGCAGGGCGGTACTTGATCCGGCCCATGCCACGATCCAGGTCCAGGATCATGGCCTCGGCGATGATGAACTCGGCGTCGAGCATTGGGTTGCCGCTGCGTTCGGCATGCGGGACCTCGATGGGCGGGCGGTGGGCGGCGTTGTTCACGTCAGCCCTCCGGCTTCGTAGCAACACGCCAGCCGACCGGCTCCATCGGCCCGTACTCGCCGGGCAGACCTTCGGGATCCCAAGGCATGGGGTCGGTGTAGAGCATCCGCATCATCCCGTCCGCGCACAGTACCCACACGTCGCCCTCACTGTCCCGCCAGCCGTCACCGGGGACACCCGGGTAGCCGGCGACGCGGGCGCGCAGCTTGTACAGCACCTCGTCGATCCCGGAGGCGAGCGCGCGGTGGAACGCGGCGGACTCCTCGTGGCCGATCCGTCGCTTGAGGTTGGGCTCCCGCTCGGCAGCAGAGTCTTGCTGTGCGGCGATGTGCACTGCGTCGGCATGGATCTGCTGCAGCTTCTCGATCAGGTGCTCGGCCGCCTGTTCGGCAGCGGTGGGCTTGGTGTCGGCCATCGCGGTTCTCCGTGTTCTGTCGGTTAGGGCTGGTCGCCTGCGGCAGCCGCCGGGCACGAGGTCCGGTTGCCGCCGGGGGCGGTCAAGCAATGATCTGGGGTCTAAATTGAGCCACTCCGAACACTTCCGGGAACGCCAGCGGCCAGTGCAGCGGTTTGCGCGGTGGGCGGCCTGCGGGCAGGTCGGTGTCGAGGAGTTCCCGGGCCCGGAGCCGCGCTGCTTCGATCGCGCCGGGATCGCCGACCGCCACCCGCACAGCAAGCGGCTCGATTTCGGCAGCCATCCTGCGATGCGCCGTCGCACTCTTCCCTGCCGTTGCCAACACAGCCCCGCACAGGAGATCAGCAAGCAACCACAGCATGTCGAGGCCGCCGGTCGCGGCCACGGCGTTAACATCAATGACGGGACGCCCGTGAACGGACCTGCCGTGCTGGGCGTCAAGATCCCAGTACTGCAGCTGGTCAATACCGGCAATGCCAAGCAGCGAGTCGCCGTGCCGGAACCGGCGGTGGATCTCCGCGTCCACGTCGACCAGCGGCACCATCAGGGCCAGCGCGATGCGGCACAGCTCCAGTGACGCCAGATCGATATCGGCGCCGTACAGGCAGGAGGTGATGACGGCCTCGCGCACCGCATGCTCCCGTTCCAGATCAGTACCGCTGTCGGCCGGCAGTTGTTCCAGGATGCGGGCCGTCAGGTACCGGACCGCCGCGATCGGAAAGGGTCCAGCGCCGACAGAGATGTCGGCGACCGACTTGGACAGGATCTGCCTGGGCGCCAGCAGCCTCCACTTGGATTGGTCGGCGGTCACCAGCGGGCCCGGATCGTAGACGACAGCCTCCAGGGTGTTGTCGGTTACCTCCTCGGCGAGTTCGCGGGGCGTCCAGTGGGCACCGCGGGCCTTGATGTCGCCGGGCTGCGGCGCCGGGTCAATGGCGAGCGCGCCGGGTTCACAGCCGAAACCGTCGGGGTGGTCGCACAGGTGCAGGCCGGCGAATTCGACGCCGAGGGGGCGGATCGCGAGGATGGCCAGGCCGCGGGTAACCGCGCTGGTGACCTCGTCCGGGTGAGGTTCAACACCGACGCCGCGGTACAGGGGTTTGCCGGCGCATCTGCGCTGCTGCGCGAGGTGCTTCTCGTTCCACCACATCATGATCCCGGCCTGGCTGATCAGGTCGGCGCAGCGTTCGGCCTCGGCAATGATGTGTGCGGCACCCCAGCCGCGGACGGTTTTGATTTCGTCGGGAACGGCGGCGAGTGCGGATTCCAGCGGAGTCGCGGCGGCAATCATGGCGCGTACCCCGAATCGCCGACCACCTGGCCGCAGCGCCGATCTGGTGCCGGGCTGCGCGTACCACGCAGCAGCGCCGAGAGCGTCGATACCGGCACCCCCGCATCGGCAGCGACGGCGCTGAGCGTTTCGCCGGCGGTGTACCGCGCGCGCAGCACCTCGACCTCGGACGCGGTAAGACGCGCCTTGCCTGCGCTGTCGACTGAGCTTCGCTGCCGGGTGTCCTTCCGCCACGGCCTCTTAGGTGCCGTTTCGCCCTGATGCCACGCTTTGTAGAACCGGCTCCGCGCCTGAACGATGAGGCTGCAAAACGTCATGTAGGTCGAGCCGATCGATGTCGCCGCGTTGGTGTAGTCCTCATAGACGGCCAGCGCGGTCAGCGCCTCACGCTGACGCTTGGTCAGGAGCGGCAGGACCTGGTAGAGGGCGGTGCGCTCAACGACACGGTTTTCCGGCGACGGGCTGGGGCAGGTCGTCCAGTACCGCTCGTAACCGGGGGCGCTGCGACCAATATGGAGCTGGTCGCGGCCGAGGTGCCGCATCTCGGCTTTGACGTGACTGTCGGCGGCAAAAATTCCGGTGGTGAGCAGCGACCGGCGGCTCGGTGCTGTTTCCGCAACGAGGAGATCTTCGGCGATGGCGTGCCAGATTGCGGCGTAGCGTTCGTCGGTATCGCCGCCGTTCCAGCGGTCCATGCGCAGCGCCTGCCGGGCGATGGCGTCGATGTCGGCAAGGGTGTAGCCGTGCATCGGGTCGGCGGGCGCGGCCGGCGGTGCGGGCGGCTCGCCCTGGGGTGCCGGTGTGATTTTCCAGCCGCGCACCTGGGCGGCGGACGGCATGCTTTTGCGCATTTCAGTCCTCACCGAAGTCGGTGTACATCTCAGCCTTTATGATCCGTCGGCCGGTTCGGCATCAGCGCCCGTTCAGGTAGGACTGTGCGTGGTTCAGCTCCCAGCCGCGCACGTCCCCGTCGGAGATGTCCTGGCGGATGTGGTGGGCTGCCGGGATGCGGCGGTTGCAGTCGGCCTCGATCTCGGTGGCGGCCTCGGGGTGAGCGGCGGTGAACGCAGCCCAGTTGGCGGCCCGCAACACCTCACGCTCGGCCTGCCACACCAGGCGGGCGGCCTCGGCAGCCGTCAGCGTCCAGCCGGTCAGCACCTTCACGCAGCCGCGACCGACAGTCATATCCTCACCGGCCGGGTTGGTCACGGTGTAGCAGTGCTTGAGGGTGCGTGCGCAGTGGTCGCAGATGCCGCCGTCGGCGGTCTTGCCGGTGATGCGCCAGTCGGTGGTGCCGAGGCGGGGGTAGGCGATGTCCGGGGCGGTCGTGATGGTGGTCTGGGTGGTCATCGTCGTCTCCCTCAACGCAACGTTTCTGTGTACACAAAAACTACGCCTCAGCGCTCGCCGGCGCAAGAGGTTCGGCGCTATTCTTGTGTACACAGAAACCGGCGACACGGAAGGTTCATGATCGTGGGAGTGTGGACACAGAAACCCGGCTCCGATAGAAGTGAGCCCATGGGGCGACCTGCAACTGGCAAGACACCGATCCAGCATGTCCGCGCGCCGAAAGAAGAGTGGGACATCTACAAGGGCGCGGCCGGCTTGGTAGGTAGCGACGCCTCGAAGATCACACGCGAGTTCGTCCGCTGGTTTACCCGGCAGCCCGGCGCGAAACTCCCGCAACGACCAACCGTCGAACAGATCGCCGAGGTCGTTGGCAAGCGGGAGTCCGAACAGTGACCGAGGTCGTTTACGTCATCGGCGCCTGCGGATCGCCACGCGCCAAGATAGGCCGGTCCAAGAGCGTCGGAACGCGCCTGGGCACTATCCAGCGCATGAGTCCGATCCCGCTGTCAATCCTCTGGCAAACAGATGGCGGATCCGAACTGGAGTCCGCCCTCCATCGCCGCTTCGATGCCCACCGCGTCCACGGCGAATGGTTCGATTTTGGCGACAGGGACCCGGCAGTCGAAGTCGCGGCGGCAGTCGATGGCATCCGGGCAGAATTGACAGAAGCAGCCACAGCAGCCGAGGAGAGAGAACGTCGCAGGCGCGAACGGCGCCAACCGGCAAACTACGGCGAGGCACTGCGGTTCCTTGACGAGGCCACCGTAAGAGTTCTACGGCTCCGCACTGCACTGGCTGAAGCCGAGACGGAAGCAACCGAGGCGGTAGCCGCAGCCCTGAAGTCCTGCCTCGCCGCCGGCGCCAACCGCACCGAGGTTCAGAAGCACTCGCCGTTCAGCCCGCCGACCGTGCGCAAAATCGGCGAGGACGCTGGGATCGCGCCGGACGAGCGATACGTGCGGTCCATCAAGGACAAGCCCGAGTCCTGACCCGCCAACGCCCGGCCGCACTGTCGCAGCCGGGCGTTTTCGTGCTTAGACGACGGCCGCCTCAGAACATCCCGCCGATCTCGTGGAACCCGGCCGCACACTCCCGCAGCCGCCCCGCCAAGCTCGCCACACCCTCGGGCCGCTCCTCGTCGTCGAGGTCCGCCATCCACTCGCCGATCAGCGTCTCGGCAACCTGCGCAGCCGACGCCAGCGCCATCGACAGATCCAACGCCAGGCAACCCGGATCCAGGGAGCGCACGCCGGGCAGTCTCTCGGCCATGCGGCGGGTCAACTCTTGAACCACACGGCCGTCGGAATCCACGGTCTTGGCGCGGATGGCGTCGAACAGGTCGGCGTTCACCCAGGGCTCGAAATCGGTGTCGGTCATGATGCTCCTTCAGTCACGTCGCACGCGGCAGCAACCAGCACCTCGAAGTGCTCAGCAATCTCGTCCGTTCGAAGCTGCTCGCTGCTACGCTCCAGCACGCCCACGCCGGCCCGCTCACGGGCCAGCAGCCATGGCGGTTCCCCGTGGGTCATCTGCGACAGGACATGCGCGCTAAGGCCACCCAGGCTCTCAAGGACGATGTCGACCGACTCCCGCTCGCCGTCGTCAAGCGCGCCCGGATCGCCGTCAATGTCGCCGTCGTTCAGTTCGAACCGGCCGCGGTGCTGCTGGTACAGCACTGGGGCGACCGGGCCGTTCGCCCACGCCTCAAAAGGCTCGTCAAACAGCGGCCGGTCCTCCCACGCCAGGTGGTAGCCGTTTGCGTAGTAGCAAAGCCTGTGAAGTTTCATCGCGGTCATCGGGCCAGCCTGTTTCAGCACGTGCGCGGCAACGTCGGCTATCCGGGTCATGACGGGTCCGCATCCGGATCGTGAACCGGGCACCCAACAGTCAGCACGCCGTCGCGCACAAGCTTGTCGTCCGGCTGGTAGGTGTGCGGACACTCGCACGCCGGCCGCGGCGGCGCGTCAGCGAACGGAAGCCCCTTCTCCCACGAGGCCTCTATCAGCCACCGTCCGGGGTGCCGGATGAACTTCTGTTCCCGGCCCGTGTCCTTGCAGAAGTCCCGGAACTCCTCGGCCGCGGCAAGGATCGCCGCCGGGTCGGCGCCGTCGCTGATTTGCTTGGCGTAACGGGTTCGGGCGTGTGCCTTGCTGACCTTGCGCGGGTAGACGCGCCAGAACTCTTCGAAGGTGCCGACGAGCGGGTCCGGCAGTACCGGGGTCACGCGCCGTTGTCTCGGAACCGGTTCCAACGACGGTTCGGGATTCGCGGGCTGATCGCAAGGTTCCGGCACCGCGTTCAGTTCGAGCTGCGAAGTTGGCGGCTGTACGTAAAACAGCAGGTCGTCGGACATGGTTCCTCCTGACTAGAACGTGCCTTCGTAGGCATCAGGATCGGTGGGGTTCTGCCAGCCCACGTGCCCGCCCTTCGGCGGGCGGTAGGCGTCGGCATCGGGGTTCTCATACGTGCGGTGCCCGGTTGCTTTGACAAGCGGCGGCTTGATGACGAACTCCTTTTGAAGCCGATACCGCCACACGAGAAAGCGGCTGTCGGCCCCGTCCAGGCCGGCTTCGCACTTGGCTGCGAGTGCATCGTGAGTCCAACCCTCAACAAGCCACCGGGCGACGTCGTTGGCGAGCATGGCCCGTTCCAGGGGGCTGGGCTGCCGGTCGTGCGGGAGCTTGTCAACGAAGATCCGTGCCTGCTTCATCGTTTCGTCGTCGGCGACGAAGTCGACGACCTTCCCGGCCGGTGCATGGCGGGTCGGGATGTTTTCCCCGCCCTCCCCCCCCTCCTGCACCACCACCCCCTCCTCCGACGCGGGGAACCATTCGGGAGGTCCAGCGGCGGCGGGTGGGGGTGGTCGATCTAGAGGGGAGTTCTTACCTGAGGGGATAAGAGGGGTGGGGGTTAGCTCCTGGCTAACCCGTTCTGTAGCTGTGGGATAACCCAAACGGCTGCTTGGGTTATCTGGGGGATAACCCATCCCCGTTGAATGGGTTAGCTGAGGGCTAACGCATTCGACCTCAGGTTGGGTTACCTCCTGGCTAACGCGCTCGGGGCGCGTGCACTGACCCCACAGCCCGTCGTGCGGGGCGTCCGGACACAAGACGGGGATGCGGTAGATGGCGTGCTGACCCGGGCGGCCGGCCATCTGTCGCCCCTTATGAACGGCGTACTCCAAAACGTTCTTGCGCTTGAGTGCGTCCAGGGCTACGCGCCAACTGTCCGCCTTCTTGCCGACTCGACGCAGGATGTAGTCGGCGTGGACGGACTTGAAGGTCTCGCGGGTGACGTCGTTGGCGTTCTCCGCTAGGACGATCAGATCGTCGCGCTCGCCCTTGGTCAGCCCTGCGTCCTGCCAGTGGTTCATGACCTCGACGATTAGCTTGACGCCCATTAGCGAACCACCGCCCCGCAGGCGATAGATGATGCTATGGTGGTCTTGAACTCCATATGTGCGCTCCTGCTTTCGAGATGGCGGGTCGTACTTTCGGCGAGGGTGGTGCCTCGTCGTCCTGATACCGGCCCTTCGTGGCCGGTATCGGTGTTTCTGTACGAAAATCTTACCGTGATCAGGGTGCTGCTGGGCCCCAAAACACCGACTCTGACCTGCTCCGGAGCACCTTTACGATCACTTTGCCAAGCGGTATGGACCACCACCCACTCAGGGTGATGAGTCCAGCGCAAACCAGCCCGATCAACACCGCCCACGGCTACCGTGTAACCAGCCCCGACCTGCGGTTTCCGCAACACCCAGACACCGCACGCGGGCATCATCGGGTTTTGATCCAGGAGGTACGGATGCGTCGCATGCCCATTGCGTCTGCCGCAGTTGTTCTGGTGCTCGCCGTGTGTGCGAGCTCCCGTAGCGATGTGGCTGTTCAGTTCACGGGCCCCGAGCCGGCCAGCAACTCCACGGCCCAGCCGCCCGTGTGCACCCTGGCCCCGACAGGCGACGTGATTGTGCGCGTGGTCGTGCCGGGTCTGCCGGCGTTCGCGATGCGCATGGGCGGTATCGATCAGGTCCGCTGCGCGACGATGTTCGATGTGATTGCCAGGACCACCACGTCCGCGCCGGGTTACTGCACGACCGTTGCTTGGTTGCAGGACAACGCCGGCTGCGACTTCGGCTTCGTACCCGCACCGCCGCCGCGGGACGTGCAGGTGTCCGCTGGTGGCGGCTGCGGCTGATGAGCGGATCAGCAACGATCCGGACACGGGCCGTAGCATCAGGGCGTCGGGCCCGTAGCGTGGCCGGGTCTGTCGTCGATCCCTGGGGGGATTCACATGCGCCGAACCCTGTCCGCTGCCGCCGCGGTCGCGCTCGCTACGGGACTCACCGCCTGCTCGTCGAGCAAGGTCAGCACCACGCCGGCTAACAGCCCCACCGTGCCAGCTGCCGCCGCACACAGCACCGCACCATCCACGGCCGCCACCACGTCGGCGTCGCAGAAGAAAGCCGGCCTCGGCGACACCATTGAGATCAGCGGCCGGGACACCAAACTCGCCGTGACCCTCGTGAAGATCGTCGACCCGGCGAAGGGGTCCGACGACATCATCGTTCCCGACGCGGGCAAGCACTTCGTTGCCGTTCAGGTCCGCATCGTCAACAAGGGCCAGAAGGTGTACTCCGACGACCCGGCCGCCGACGTGAAGGTCAAGAACGCGGTCGGCGAGACGATGAGCATCGCGTTCGCCACGACCACGGCCGGGGCGGACATGCCGAACAGCGTGGATCTGACGCCGGGCGATACGGCGCTGGGTTTCGTCGACTTCCAGGTCCCGGACGGCCAGAAGATCGCCCAGGTGCAGTATGCGCTGCTCAGTTTCGGCGGCGACTCCGTTGCGCAGTGGACGATCGGCTAGGGGGCTGACATGCGACGTGTACTGATTTTCGCCGCCGCTGGTCTTGCGCTGGCCGGCTGCTCCAGCAGCGCCAGCAAGCCCGCTGCCGCCCCGGCCGCGACCAGTGTTGCGACTACCGCAACACCCCCGGCCGACTCCAGCACCAGCCAACCGCCAGCACCTGCCGAAACCTGCGCCACACCGTTGCCGGACCGCGGCGACATCATCGAGTGGCAGAAGGCGCCCGGCCTGCCGGACTCCGCTCTGGAACTCGGCGGCACGGATCCGGAGCATTGCGTGCTGACGTTCGACACGCTGAAGACGTCGTCGCCCACTGGCAGCGGGTACTGCACCGAGGCAGCTTGGGTGTCGGACAATCCGAACTACAACCCGGATGCTGTACCGGCTCCGAGGCTGGAGAAAGTCCAGGTCACGATCGGGGACTGCGGCTGAGATGGGACGCCCGGTGGCGGTCACTGATGCTGTAACGCCGCATGTGACCAGCAGATCTTGCAAAAAAGTGAAGGCACCAAAGTATGAGGTGGCACTGACAGATGCCGCACGGCGCCGATACTCTCGAAAGGTGACCGCGCTCCCGATCGAATCAGACCACCTTCCGCCGGTGCCGAACACTGTCGCCGGGATCCGCGCACTCCTGCCTGCGAACCGCCGAGCCGAGTTCGACGCCGAGCTGCTGGCCGCAGTCGACACCGAGAACCTCGACAAGATTCGGGCGTTCCGCGAGCGCTGGTGGATTCTTGCGGCGTTCGAGACGGACCCGGCGCTGCACAACATTCCGGAGGGTGAGCAGATGTTCCCCTCCCCGATCCCGCGGTGACCTACTGGGAAGACCTGTGGTCCGGGACGGCGCTTGCGCAGTACGAGGCGCTTCCGCTTGCCGCCCGGGACCAGGTCGACGCGTGTGTTCGGGAGATCCGCCGGGATCCGCACGGCGCTGGCGAGGAATTGCCGGTTCAGATGAGTAGGCCGCTGTACGGCGCGCGGGCCGGGTTGGTGAACGTCGTGTACCAAATTGACGAGATCGGCGAGCCCGTGTTGATCGTGCGGGTTGTGGACCGCGGGTAGGACTACGTCGTGACCGACTTCGAACCGATCCTTCGTGACGCCAACCGCCGTCTAACAGCCGACCGCTAGTCGGCTGGGTCGTCGCGCCGCTTCAGCATCTCGTCCGCCATCGCCTGGGCCTGCTTTCGGGCCGCTTCGGCATGCTCCCGGTAGACGTCGACGAGCGTGGCCTTCAACTCGTCCGGGAGGTGCTCAAAGCCGATGATCTCCCGAGCCGGGTCGTTCGCCACGAAAGCCTCTTCACCCTCTGCCGCCGCCAACCTGGACATGGCACCGGCAACCTTCAGGTAACCGCTCGCACCCAAAGCCTCGGACTCCGGAACGCCAAGGATCTCCGCAACGAGGAGGGCCGTTTCCGCGTCGGGTCGCGAATCCCCGTTCAGCCACCGACTTGCGGCGGTCTTGCCGAACCTCCCCTGGCCGCGGGCAACCAACTCGGCTGCATCGATACCCGCTTCAGCCATCCGGTCGGTAAGCCACTTGCCCCACAGCTCGGCTTCGTCGTTCGGCATGACGCCCTCCCCCAGGCAGCTTTTAGGGGTCAACGTAGCAACGGGGAGCGGAAGCGCAACGGTGGCGAAGGATCACGTCTCCGCCATGTCGATCGCCCGCGAATAATGCCCCTGGAACCCGACGGTGATTTTGCACTGCGGGCCTTGCCGGTTCTTGGCGACGATCAGTTCTAGTTCGCCGGCGCGCGGGGACTCGCGTTCGTAGTAGTCGTCCCGGTACAGCAGCACGACGATGTTGGCGTCCTGTGCGATGGTGTCGGATTCGCGAATGTCGGACAGGATGGGCCGCTTGTCGGCGCGGGCGGCGGGTGACCGATTGAGCTGGGCGCCAACGACGACGGGCACGCGGAAGTCCATGGCTATGCGCTTGATGCCACGGGACAGTCCGCCGACGTCAATGGTACGGTTCCCAGATTCTCTCTCGGGCGTGAGGATCTGCAGGTAGTCAATGACGACCAGCTCGGGCAGGGCTTGGCGGGCCTGCATGCGACGCAGGGTAGAGCGAATCCGGCCGAGGGTGACGGTGCCGTCGATAATCATGTCAAAGGGGGCGCCGAGGATCCGGCCGGCCGCTTTACCGAGCCGCTTCTGCTCGAAATCGTCGATGCTGACGTTACCGCGCAAATGATGCAGCGGCACTTTCGCCTCGGCCGCGAACAGGCGCTGCATGACCTGCTCTTTGCTCATCTCCACTGACACCAGCAGGGTGTGCTTGCCGCATTCGATGGCGGCATGCCGGGCAAAGTCGACCATCACCACTGACTTACCCATGCCGGTGGCGCCGCCCACGACCACCATGTCACCGCCTTCGATAGGCACGGCGCCACGGAAGTCCCGGTACGGGGTGGGCAGGTAGTTGCGGGGCTTGTCGCGGTCCAGGAGGTCGTCCAGGAAGCTCTCAGCGGCATCTGCGACGGCGGTGACGTCCTGACCGCCGGTGTCGCCGGTGACAGCCTGGATTTCGGCGGCGGCCAGATCGACGATTGCGGCGGTGTCGGAACCGTCGGTGACGTAGGACATCTGCACGATCCGGGTTCCGGCCTGCCCGAGGCGCCGCAGGATCGCGGTCTCTTTGACGATGTCGGCGTAGTAGCCGGCGTTCGCGGCGGTCGGCACCGTGTGGATCAGTTCTTGCAGGTACGGTCCGCCGCCGATTTGGTTGAAATCGCCGTTCTTGGTGAGCAGCGCACCGACGGTGACGGGGTCGGCTGGTTCGCCGCGGGCGTTGAGGTCGCAGATGGCGGCGAAGATGGTTTCGTGTGCGGGCTTGTAGAAGTCGGCGGGCGTCAGGGGCACGTCGAGGACGTCGCCGATGGCATTGGGTGAGAGCATCATGCCGCCGAGGACGCACCGTTCGGCGTCGAGGTCGGACGGCGGGGTGCGGTCGTATCCGGGCTCGTCGGGGTTGGTCATGCGGCGCTCCGTTGGTTGGCGGCCGGGTGGCCGGGTGGTGGGCTATTGGGGTGCAGGCAGCGGGCGTCATGGCCGCTTTCGTGCTCGTACCAGCCGAAGGGGTCGCACCAGCGGCAGTCGGCGGCGGTGCGGCCGGTAGCGCCGGGGGCGGACTGTTCCGACTTCGGCGGCGTCCAGTACTCCAGGTGCTTGCGCAGGTTGTTCCAGCCGTGCGTCGCCATGTCGGCTGCGGCCAAGCACAGAAGCTCGGCGCCTTCGCCTTCGTTGAGAAGTTCGCGGGCAGTGCGACGGATGGCGTCCGGGGCCTTCACGGGGTGCGCGGCGCCGTTGCGAGTCCTGGCCCATGCTTCGATCCAGGCCTGCACGATCGACTCGGCGGGGTCGGAGGTGTTCGGCTTGCTGAGATCTTCTTTCTCTCGGGGTTTGTTCGGATCCGCCTCGGGCGGTCGCGTGGTGACCGTAGAGAGAGAAGCTTCTTTGAGAGACTTATTAAAGAGATCGTTTCCGCTGGTCAGGTCATGATCAAACGCGGAATTCCGAAGATCGAACGCGGAATTCCGCGCGTGATCTTCGGAATTCCGACACTCGAAACGACCTGCGGAACTACCGTGTTCTACCTGGTCAGTTCGCGTGTCGGAATTCCGACTCTCGAAAGGATGTGCGAGACCGTTCGGGGCGTCCTTCGGCCGCGCAGGTGTCGAGCCGATTGCCGGCGGATCCGCCGGACTGGCACGCCAGTCCTCGCGGTAGCTGTCCAGCTTGTCCCATGCGTTCCGCCAGCCCTGGAACCCCTCGGGTGGCAGGTCGTTCACCTGGAAGCGACGACGAGATTCGATGCCACCTCGGCCCGTCGATGCGACCAGCCGCTCACCGTCCCGGTTCGTTACCAGGCCCAGATGGTTCAGCACCTTCAGCGCGTCTCTGACGGCGGTCAGTGAAGTCGGCTTGCCGTTTACGCCAGGCAGAAGCCAGCACAGGTGATCCAGGGTGAGGCGCCGCGACGACTGATTGTCGCCCTTCTCGATCACCAACGATCGCATGATCGCGTACAGCTGGAACGGCGTGCCGCGCAGCTCGGGATGGAGCATCGTCCAGTCCCGTATCGGCGTGAAGGACAGGCGTAACCCGTCGGCCGCGACGAGGTCGAACGACTGATTGTCGGTGGTCATCGGTTGCCTTCAGTGAGGGGTGGCGCAACGTGGCGGATGACGGGAGGGGTTGCGATCAGTCGCAGGTCCGGCTGTACGTTGTCGGGGTGACCGAACCAACCCCGGAGCCAACGAACGCCGAGCTGCTGGCCGCAATGAACGAGCAGGCCGCGGCGATGATGGCGCTGACCGAGATGGTGCGGCAGGGCTTCGCGCACGCCATGACGGAGGTCGCCGGCGTGAAGGGTGACGTGGCTGCCGTGAAGAACGAGGTTCAGCGGTCCGAAGCGTCCATTACGGCCCGCGTCGCCGACGTACAGAACGTGGTGCGGACGCTCAAGGCGGATTTGTCGGGGCATGTTGACGATCCCGGCGCGCATCCTCACCGACACGCGGCTTAACGGGCAGCTCACGTCGGGTCTACCGGTCAACCACCGTACTAGGCGCACCAGGTTTCGCGTACTGTTGCTAACCTTATCGAGAAGGTTGCACGGTTCAGCCAATCCCACGTATGCCTGAGGATTCCGCCTATGCCCGATCAGCCCAAGGCTGACGACTCCACCGCCTACCTTGTGCCAACCGGCGGTGCGGACGCATGGTCCGCAGCCACTGCTGATCGCAATGGCAGCCAGCAACTTCTGGCGGTCGAGACCATCACTCCCCCGCAGCGGATCGCCGACGCGCTTCAACTCGGTGCGTCCGAGCGCGCCGTGGTTCGGCGTCGGCTTATGCTGATTGGCGGCCGGCCGGTGGAGATTGCGAACTCCTGGTACCCGGAGCTGCTGGCGCACGGCACACCGCTTGCCGACGAACGCCGGATCAAGGGTGGCGCGGCAACAGCGATTTCCGCACTCGGTCTGGTGCTGTCCTATGCCGACGAAGAGGTCGAACTGGACTCGTCCCCCACCGCGGACGAAGCCGGGCTGCTTGAAGTGCCGGAGTCCGAGCGGGTGGTGCGGCTGTTCCGCACCGCATACACGAGCGAGGACACGCCGGTCGAAGTAACTGACTCCGTGATACTGCCTGCCGGCCGGGTTCTTCAGCACCGGATTGAGGTGGGCTGAGCCATGGCCGACGGCGCCTACACCGATCCCCGGCCGCGACGTGAGCAGATCGCAGCAGACCTTCGAGCGGTCATCCTCGCAGGCAAGTACCCAGAGGTGCTTCCAGGGGTCAACATCCTGGCCGAGTGGTTCGACACGACGGTTAACACCATTCAGCACGCCCTGGCGATCCTGAAGGAAGAGGGGCTGATTCAGGCGGAGAAGGGCAAAGGGACCGAGATCATTGCCGAGCCGAAGATTTTGGTTCTTGCTGATCCGGACCCGCAGCTCGACGTCTACCGCTACGACTCGCTCGCCGTTGACGTCCTTCGAGTTGCGGTACCCGAGCGGAAGCGGCAGGAGCGTCTGGACGAGCGCGACCCCGAAACCGTGCCGACGGATGTTGCCCGCCTTCTTGGCTTGAGTGCTGACGGACAGGCTGTGCGCCGCTTCAGAGTGATGCGCGTAAGGGCGACGGATGAGCCCGTCGAGGTGGACTGGTCCTACTACCCGGTAGAGATTGCGGCAGGCACCCGCATTGCCCAGCCAGGATCGATCAAGGGCGGTGTACAGAGGATCCTCGATGAGATGGGCCTGCCCGTAGTTGACTACGAGGACCGCGTCTCGACGCGCGTTCCCACCACACAGGAACTTGAGCTGCTGCACCTGCCGCCGTTCGTGTCGGTGTTGCAGACGCTCCGAGTTGTGTGGTCGCACGACAGGAAGCCCATTGAGGCGACTGTCATGGTGAAGGGTGGTCATCGCTTCGAGTTGCTGTATCGCAGGTCCACGCATTGATCGCACCCCCCTGTGTCTCTGGCCCCCGGCTCAAGCCGGGGGCCTTTTCGTTGTGCCGAGGTTGAGGCTTAACACAGTACGCGAAACCTGCTAATCTCAGCAATGACAGCACACCGAGCAACGCCGACAAGGGAGGCAGCGTGAGTAAGACCGCAGGTCAGGTCAATTTCTTGCGAGTGGCTGACGTCGCCCTTCGCATCGGCGCGAGCGAATCCAAGGTCCGGATCTTGATCCGGAAGAAGCTGATCGCCGCCGAGCGCGACGGAGACCGCGGCATGTACCTGGTCAACGAGACCGAGTGCGACCGCTACCTGGCTGACCGGCGCGCACGCGCCGCCGCCTAGCAAAGCGGCCCAGCCAGCGATAGCGCGCCGACCGGGCCTAGACAGCCATCCGCTCCAGGAAACGGAGACCGCCGTGACCACCACCGTACAGACCGCAAACCAGAACTGCCCCGCCTGGTGCCTGCGCCATGAGCCGGCAGTCGAGGGCCTGTGCATTGGCCCCGCCGTCGAACTCGGCTTCGGCCCGAACCCGGACAACCCGCAGCACGCCCGCGACGCCCGGATCCTCACCTACAACGAGCCCGGCGGCATCATCACCCTGTCGCTGATCGTAAACGGCACCGAAAGCTTCGACATGACCCCGGCGCAGGCCCGGCAGATCGCCGCCGCGCTGAATCAGGCCGCGGACGCCACCGAGGACGGCGCGCGATGAGCGGCTTCGGCAACGGCGAACGCGTCGACTTCACCACCGACCACGTCAACCGCAAACTCACCGGCACCGTCGTCGACTTCGAACCCAACTGGGACGGCAGCAAGGTCGAGTACACGGTCCGCGTCGACACCGCAAGCGGCGGGGGCACGCTCCAGACCACCGCAGACAAGATGCGCCGGAACACCAGCGGCGGTGGGCGATGACCGGCCCCGTCACCATCAACGCGAGCAGCCAGGGCTACGACGCCCTCATGGCCACGCTGATCGGCACCAGCACCGCGCAGCCCGCGAGCTTCCAGGCCCGTGTCGCCGACCGCATCACCCGACAGCAGAACGCCGCGAAGGCCGGCAGCAAGGCTGGTGCGTGATGGCCAAGTACTCCTGGATCGCGACCTTCAACTACCCGGCCCCCGGCGGATCGGTCACCGTCAGCGCGCAGAACACGTTCGAGACATCCGAGACGGTCAGCCGGTCCGCGACGCTGGCGATGATCGTTCAGCACCTGAACGAGATCAAGGGCATGCCCCTCGACGCCAACGTGCTGTTCTTCAGCATCGAACCCGACGAGGTGGCGCGATGATGACCGCGACCCGCCCGGCGCCCATCCAGTACCCCGGCGACTCATGGCACCGCATCGCCATCCACGAAGCCGGCCACGCCGTAGCGCACCTGCTGCTCGGCCACCACGTCCTCGACACCAGAATCGGGCCCGGCGCCGACGGCCACATGGGCACCATCAGCGGCAACACCAGATTCACCGGCCTGAACGCCAGCGCCCTGCCCGAGCTGGTCGGTACCGCGGCTGGCGAGACCGCCGTGCTGCACCTGCTTAACCGGCAGTGGACTCCGAACGCCGACGCGATCGCCCGTGCCACCGCAAACCACGACCGGGAACGCGCCACCAGCATCACCGCCGGAACGACGCTGCCGATCGGCATCGAAACGGCGCTGGCCACCCGGATCGTCGCCGACTACTGGGACGCGGTCGAGAATGTCGCCGACGCCCTGCGCAGGTCGGACATCGGGCGCCTCGACCAGTTCGAGATCCTGGCCGCCGCCGACCTGGGTGCCGCCGAAATCGACTGGTCCGAGCTCTACTCCATGGCCAACAACGCCATGCCCTTCAACTCCGACCTTCAGGCCTACCTGAACGGTCCGGGGTCGCAGGAAGAGAACGTCCGTGTTGAGTTCCTGCGGCAGCTTCGCGCGCACAACATCCTTTTCAGCCCGGAAACGGCACCGCGCCATCAGGTGGTCGCCGAGATTTTCGACCGCGGGCTGCCGGAGATTCAGGCCGCGTACCAGGCCGCCGCCGAGGAGCGTGCCCGATGACCGGCTTCGACCTCAGCGACCTGGCCCTGTTCACCAACAGCGCCGGCCGCCGCGTTGTGAAAATCATCGAGATCCTCGACCCCGCCCACGACTACATCGTCCACGCCGTCGGCGGCACCGCGTACTTCGCCCACCACAGCGAACTCGAACCGCTACCCGCCGACACGCCCGCGTTCGCCGCAGACACCAGGGTCCTGGTGGCCGACGCCGGCCGTACCGGCATCGTGTCCGCCCCGGAATTCCGGGGCAACCTGTTCGGCTACTGGCTCGACCTTGACGACACCGGCGAGCACGTGTGGGTCCCGGCCGAACTGCTGACCGCGCACGAAGGCGGTGAGCAGCGATGACCGACTTCAAGCCCGGCAACCTGGTGATGTTCACCCTCGGACGCGGCAACTACATCGGCACCATCCGGCCTAACGTCAGCGACGGACTCGGCTGGGCCATCGAAACCCAGTCCGGGACCTTCTACGCCGACGACGACATGCTGACGCTGCTGCCCGACAACACGCCGCTGCTCTGGCGCGGCGACACCGTCCAGATTCGGCTCCTTGCTGAGGATCCCGAATACGCCGGGCAGACCGGGCAGATCTTCGAACCCGGGTTCGATAGCGGCGGCGAGACGTTCGGCTACTGGCTGGACCTCACTTCGGGCGGGCGGGGATGGTTTCCGGCCTACGCCCTGATCGCTTTGGGCGGTGACCGGCGATGACCGGCTTCAAGTCCGGCGACTGGGTCGGCATCGGCCAGCACCCCGACGAGAACCTCGAAGGCCGCACCGGCACCGTTGAGCACGAGACCGGCGAGCACGGCCCGTTCATGGTGCGCCTCGACAAGCCGCTGCCCGACGGCAGCGAATACGTCGAGGCGTTCGGCCACGAGCTGGAGCTGCTGCAGTCCCGCGACGTCATCACCGTCGTGACCGGCGCGGACGGCGCGGACGTGGCCGCGGTCCACGACTCGGCCACGCGAAGCGTCGACATCGTTTGCTCCGCGCACCCCGACTTCCTGACCTTTACCTACGACGTCGGCACCGTTGACGCCGTCCGTAACGGATTCCGCGCCGACGCCGCCATGTACGCGGACAAGCACGCCACCGGCAAGCACGCCACCGACGCTCTCGACAGGAGCTGACCACCATGACCGTCGCCACCCTGACCCGTCTGGACCGCTCCGTGACCGATGCGCCGCGCTTCGCCAAGACCGACCTGCCCCGTGCTTTAACGTCCGTTGGCGAAGCCCGTGCGTGGACGGGAAAGACCCTGGCCGGCTGGGACGCGCCCGGCGACACCATCGACGACGCGGTGCTGCTGGTCTCGGAGATCGTGACCAACGCCCTCGTTCACAACGCCGGCGCCGGAACCACCACCGTCACCGCGGCCTTCTGGCACGGACACCTCCGCATCACCGTGTCCGACCCCGACCTCCAGGTCCCCGTACCGGACCGGGCGGACGACGAGCACGGACGCGGCCTGATGATCGTGTCAATGCTGGCCACGCGGTGGGGCGAGACGAAAACCCTCGCCGGGAAGTTCGTGTGGATCGAGCTGACTGCGGAGTGGCCGCGATGACCCAGCCCACGACTGCCGGCGACGCCTACGACGCGGTGCTGATCGCAGGCCTGCGCGAGCACGTCTTCGACCTCGAAGACTACGACGCCGAAGCCGCCGCACGAGAAGCAGCCAGCGAGATCCCGCAGCTCGGGAGGTTCGCTCAGGACCTACGCGCGGCCGAGATCCAAATCAGGAAGGAGACCGGATCGTGAACGCGCTCGCCATCGCACGCTACCTCGGCACCCGCCTGCACTCCGCCGAACTGACCGCCGCCGCGTGGCTCGATACCCGCCGCCATGTCCGTCTGTTCCCTCTGGCTTGGGTACACCAGGGCGTGCGCCCGTGGCTCCCGACCGGTATCGCGGTTGCCGTTTTGGCGCTCGGCCACCCCAGCCGGGCCGCTGGCGCAGTTATCACCATCGTCGGCGTGGCCCTTACCGTCTTCTCCCGCATCGCAGCCAAGAGTCACCACATTCTCAACGAGGAAGACCGGCCCTGCCCGTACTGCCCCAAGGGCGAAGGACCCGGTAACGGTGGCCTGTGGCTCGACTGGGACATCGACGACGACGACATCCCGCCCGCACCGAACGAGCTGACAGAGATAACCGACGAGGAGATCCGCGAGTCGCTCAGCAACTTCGACGCCGACTATGCCGAAGTGTGCCGGGAGGCAACGCGATGAAGATCCTGCGACGCAACCGCTCCGGCGACCTGACCGGCCCCAACAGCCCCTACAAGACCGAACGCGCCGCCTACTGGGCCTGGACGTTCCTGCGGCACCCCAGCTTCATCCTCAACCGCCCCGTCATCGTCCGGCTCGCCGACGACACCATCGTCAGCCCCCTGTTCGTGTACGGCAACCTGCAGGTCCCGGCATACAGCGGCGTCCAGTTCTACAACGGCGTCAACATCGAAGGCGACGCCCGCAGCCTGCAACGCCTGGCCGCGCTGCTGATCGACCGGGCCGAACGCGTCGAGCACGTGCAGGCGCTGCTGGACACCGGGGCGATGCCCGGCGACGAAGACACGGCGGCGTTCCCGGACGGGTTCGGCCCGGACGTCGCATGGCAGGACCTGAGGCTCGGCAACGCCAAGCGAGCCGGCCGCTGGACCGGTGCCTGATGAACCTCTTCCGACGCCTCGAAGCCCCGCCGAACCCGCTGCACCAGGCCTACACCGCCGCGACCGGACGAACCGTGCAGGACGCCGTCGGCGACACCACCGGCGGCACGCCGACCGGCTGGATCCCCGCACCCGAGCACCCCGAGATCTGGGCCGCGCTCGCGACCGCCGGCAACAACCCCGGCGTCATCGACCACACCACGACCGCACTCCCCGTGCTCACCTCGCCGACGGAACCCAGCCGCGAGACCGACAACACCGACCAGTGAAACCAAGGGCGCCAGAACGCCCCCGACCCGCAAGACCCAACCGCGCGAAAGGAACCCGGCCATGGCGAAGAACATCGGGATCATCACCGGCGGCAACGTCGTCATCGAAGGCGACGTGAACGTCACCAGCGACGACAAGCCCTCCAAGGACACCAACGTCGGCATCATCACCACCGGCGACAGCAACGTCGTCATCAACGGCACGTTCAACGTCGGCGGCGGCAGCCAGAACGGAGAGCCGCAATGATCGCCGAAGGCCTCCTCGCCCACCTCGTCGGCGACTACCTGCTCCAGTCCCACTGGATGGCCACCAAGAAGGTCAAGCACTGGTGGCCCGCCCTGGCCCATGGCGCCGCCTACACCCTGCCGTTCCTGATCATCACCCGCTCGCTGTGGGCGCTGCTGGTCATCGGCGGCACCCACGCCATCCTCGACCGGTACCGCGTCGCCAAATACGTGACCTGGGCCAAGAACCTGATCGGCCCCAAGTCGTTCCGCACGCCCCTGTCCGAAGCCGTCACCAACAGCGGATACGCCGCCACGGTCCCGGCCGGACTGGCAACCGCACTGCTGATCATCGCCGACAACACCGTGCACATCGCCATCAACACCGGCGCCCTGTACTGGCTCGGCAGATAGAGCCTGCAGCCGCCACAAACTCCCGGCTGTCAGCGCCGGGTCAACTGAAAGGACCCGACATGGGCCTGTTCCGCCACAACCAGGAAGTTCGCACCGCCCAGGCCGCGCTCGACGCGAACGCCGCCTACGAGCGCAAGAACGGCATCGACTGGGAGACCGACCAGTACCTGCAGCTCAACCAGAACGTCAACGACGCGTTGAAGGCCGAGAAGAAGGCCAAGAAGCGCCGCTAACCCACAAGCCTCCGGCCGTCACCGAACACAGCCGGACAACCACGAAAGGACCAGACCATGGCACTGCTCAAGAAGAACACCAGCGACGCCGAGGCGTACAACCAGGCCGGCGACGACGCCGCCAAGCAGGGCCGGACCGACAGCGCCGAGATGTTCTACGACATGGCCGTCGCCGAGGCGACCGACGCCGACCGCGCGGCCCGCGGCAAGAGCCCGCGCGGCGGACGCCGCGGCTGACCCACCAACTCCCGGCCGCCTCAGTCCGAGGTCCCCAAGCCCACTGAGGCGGCCGGGCTTCACCGCCGAAAGGAGAACCGAGCCATGACTACCACCATCACCCTCGCGCTGCTCCTCATCGGCGCATGCCTCGCCGGTTTCGGCACCCTTGCGTTCCTTGCCGCCGTTCCCGCCGCACCTGACCCCGACGGCACCAACCCCAGCGCGCCCGATGTCGAAACGCTGCGCCTCACCTGGCTCGCGGCCCGCCATGGACGCCACGTCGCCGGACTCGGCCTCGCCATGTGGCTGGCCGCACACCCCGCCACCGCCGCCCCCTATACCGCGCTGCTTATCGCCGCCGGTGTTGCCTTTGCCACCTCGTACCTCACCACCCGCGCCGCCCCCGAACTCATGAAGAGGGCAGCCGCATGGACCTTGTGATAAATCAGGATTCTGCCGCCACCAACGAAAGCGATAAGATGCATTCGGGCTTGGGGCCAAAGAACCCGACCGTCGGGAAGGACGGCCGGGCTTTGCCGCACGCGATTGTTGGGATCGACGTGAGCGACAAGCCCCACGGTAAGGCAAAAAGGCGCGACAAGAACAGCGCGCCCACCCTGGCCGTCCCCAAAGAAGCCATCCGCGACTCCCGCATCGGCGGGACCATCGCCCTACTTTGCGCCGCTGCCATTTCCGCACAAACCCTGTTCGCCCTCGGGCGGCTCATCGGCCTGTCCCCCTGGACCGCATGGCTGCTGCCGGCCGCGCTCGACGTCTACGCCATGACCGCAACCCGCGTCGCCTTCCAGGTGCCCGTCGGCCACACCGCCCGCGACAAGGCCATCTGGAACGCCCGCGTCGCCCTGTTCTTCACGATCTCCAGCAACTGCCTCTACCACGCCATGCACCTCGCTAAGGGGCACCACAACTGGACCGCCTCCGACTGGGCCCTCGTCGGCGTCTCGGCGCTCCCGCCGATCGTCGTGGAGCGTCTGCTGCACTTGCAGTCGATCGTGAACTCCGGCACGGTTCCGGCCGCGCCGGAAGAGGCGAGTGGAAGCCGGAAGGAGTCCGCAGCCGGAAACGGAAGCGCCGACCGGAAGCAGCGGCCGGAAGCTCCCGCTTCCACTCCCGCTTCCGTTCCGGCTTCCAGCCCGCTTCCGGTATCCGCTCCCGCCGGAAGCCCCGCCGCTTCCAGCGGAAGCAGACCGGCCGCATCCACTGCAAGCCGGCACACCGCATCCGGACCCATCCCCATCCAGCGCGGCGAGCGACTGAAAGTCGTCCGCGACTGGATCGACAGCGCCGGCGGCGACAAGAAGTCCGTGCCGCTGAAGGAGATCCAGGAGCGCTTCGGCGTGTCCCAGGCGACCGCCTCCCGCATGCGTGACGACGCCGCAGATCTGCCCTCCAAGCCCGCGCCGCAGCCCGAGCAGGCCGGCGACGAGGAGCCCGAACGAGCGCGGGAGGCGAGCTGATGACACGACACGACGCGGAGATCTTCGACGAGACCACCGAAGATTTTCGGTGGAGCAGCGGCCACGACCTGAGTCGCGTCATTCCTGGATCTGCCGCACAAAGGGGCGACGAACAGGACTTGACCTGGCCTTCTGCCGTTTTTCCCGGCCCCGGCGTGGGCTACGACGCGCTGAGTCAGCACGGTCAGCTCACTTTGAACGCGCTGCTCGCCCCCGACCTGCCGCGGCCCATGAACGCCGCCTGGACCAAGTGGCCCGGCTGGCAGTACGTGTGGCCCGGTGCGCTCGCAGGCGGCTGGTCCGGGCTCGGGTTCTGGGCGCACTCCGAGCCGCTGCACCCGCTGTTCGCCGGCGGTTTTGGGCTGGCCGGCGCAGCCCTAATGGCGCTCGGCGCGCTCGGCATCGCCGCCAGCAACACCGGGAAGCGGGATGCGGAAGACCACCCGGCCGACACCGCCGGAACCCGCGCTCTCATCGGTCTCGGCGGGGCTGCATGGGCCGGCGCCGCGGCTTCCGGTGCCGGGTTCTCCGGTATCGGATGCATGCTCGCTTTCGGAAGCCTCGGCGCCGCATACCTCGGCGCAAGCGGATGGAAGCACATGCGACGCCACAACGCCATCCGCGCCGTCATCGACTATGCATCCGCTTCCAATCCGGGACCCGGAAGCGGCATGCCGCTTCCGGTGATCCCGCCGTTTGCACTGCCGGACAACCGGATGCCGTCGAACCCCTATGAGCACCGGTTGCGGCAGGCCGTGTCGGTACAGGGAGTCGACGACATCTGGTTCGGGCCGCCGATGAGGGTGGCCCAGGACACCTGGCAGCTGCCGTTCGAACTGGGCGAGACCTCCAAGCTGTCGCCGCAGGCCCTTGTGAAGAAGGAAGACCAGCTCGCCACCAACGCCCGCGCCCGGCGTATCGAGGTCGAACCCACCCACGGACCCCGCGGCACCATGACCGTGTACGACGGGCCTGACCGCACAGACGAGACCTTCCCGTGGAACGGCACCCTCATTAAGAGCGTCGAGAAGCCGTTCCTCATCGCCTACGACGAAGCCAGCCGGAATACCGAAATCGACTTCACCGAGCACATTCTGCTCACCGGCCGCACGCGCTTGGGCAAGTCGGCACTTCTGCGCTACCTGCTCGTCGCCACCATCGAATGCGACATCGTCCGATTCGGCGTCGACTGCAAAGACGGCGCACCAGGCTTCGGAATGCTCGAACCGGTCTTCACCGAGCTGGCCACCGACCCGATGGACGGATGGCGCCAACAATTCGGCATCAAAGGCATTGCCGCCGTCCGCGGCCAGTGGATGCGCCGCAAAGGCATCGACAAGTGGGACCTGGCCGACGGGCCCCGCGTTGTCCAGGCCACCGACGAGCTCGCCGAGATGATCCTGCGCTACCCCGACGCCGCAGAGATTTTCAAGTCCAACCTGTCGCTCGTTGCCGCCTCAGCCATCACCTACCTCACCGCGACACAGACCCCCTCCAAGGCTGTGTTCGGGAAGAACACCGACGGCCGCAAGCAGTTCGGCGTCCGCATCGGCTTCAAAAACGACATCGAGGCCAACACCATGGTTTTCGGTGGGCTGCCCGGCTACCGGGTGCAGGATCTGGATGCCGCCGGCAAGCTCCTCATTGCCTCGCTGGAACACCAGCGTCCTCGACGCCATAAGTCCGTATGGATGGACCGGGACCCGGCGCTTGCCCTAATGGAGCGATACGACGGGCGCCTGCCGAAGATCGATGCGATGTCATGGGAGGGCTACCTGGCCGCCTGCGAGGCTTTCGACGAGGCGTTGCGGACGGGAGCGAACCCACTGGAGACATTTGAGCCGCCGCCATCCGGTGGGGGCGGACGGCGCACCGACTCGTTTGTTGATTCGGCACAGGCAGAGGAACGACGTCGGGGCTTTCGACTGGTCACGAACTATCCGGGTACGGACGAGCCGATTGAGATGAAGCACCTGGCGCTGTGGAACCTGCTCGGCGAGTACGGCGCTGACGGCACCACCGCCATGGAATTGGCGGCGCGCCAACTCGACGGGTTTACCTCGGAGTCGAACGTCCGTAAGCAACTGCGGGCCTGGGACGCCCGCGGTTTCATTACCTCGGTGAAGGACGGCCGGGCCGAGCGCTGGTGGCGCATCGATGTGGTCGACGAGCCAGCCCGGAAGGACGCGTGAGATGAGCGAGACCTGCGTTGCTGCTGATTTCGGCAGTGAGTGCACCACAAAGGCAACGATGGTTACCCCCGTGCCGTTGTGTGATGAGCACCGACTTCAGGTGGCTTTGCTAGTTGTACCGGACGTCCTGACCGCGGCTCTGCGGCATGCGGGCAGCGACGTGAGGCCGGCGCCGCTGGCGCCGGAGGAACGAGCCGCCATTGTTGCCGGGGCACGTGCAAAGCCTGTTGGCGCGTACATGGGCGGAGTCCACGGCCCGGTCGTGTACTTCGCCGACACCGGAGCGCGCATCAAGATCGGCACCTCGACGAACCTGCGCAAGCGGATCCGATCGCTGTCTCTGCAGGACAAGGATGTGGTGCTGCTGCTCCAGGGCGGCCTGATGCTCGAGCGGGCGCTGCACGACACGTTCGCGAAGGAGCGGATTGACTCCACCGAATGGTTTGCCAAGTCCGAGCGGCTCATGAAGTTCATCGAAGGCAAGCGCGGAGAGCTCGGCGTCCAGCCGAAACAGCAACCCCAACGGCGAGCGAACAAGCCGTCCCCGACGCCGCAAACCGGCCGTGCCGGCGCGCGGTCGCTACCCGAGTGGGCGAACCTGGCGCTGCCGCTCTACCAGCAGCATGTGGCCAAGGTTGGACGCAGGCCGTCCGGGACGGAGCTGGCCAAGCTCATGGCGGACGCGGGCTACGGCGAGATCAAGGAGGCCCGCAGTCGCTACATCCGCAACGCTGCCGCAAAGCTGGCCGGTTCACCGGACGCCAAGGGGCGCGGCTGATGCCTGCGAAGAACTGGCGCGGCAAGAGCCACCCCGGCTTGATCTGGCGCTTCGTGTTCGGCCACAACGGGCCAACCCGCGCGCGGCTTCGAGCCGAGCTGGAGCGCAAGCTTCGCCTGTCGCTGAGCTCAGACTTCGAGGTCCCGATTCGAGACCCGGCGACGGGCCGAGTCGGGAAGCAGCGGTGGCGTATCGAACCTGACGGCAAAGTCCGTGAGGTGAAGACGCCCCCGAAGAAGAAGGGATCGGCGACGAAGCGTTCGGCGGCAAAGAAGACGACCACGAGCCGGACGGCTTCAAAACCATCGAAGCCGTCGCGCACCTCGAAGTCCGGCAGCGCGCAGCAGCGCCGCCAGCCGGCCGCAGCCCCGACGCCCCGCCGTGCCCGAGCAGAGACGATGTCGGAGCGGGTGCTGCAGAACCCCGACGGCACCTTCGCAGGCTCACGGAAACAGAAGCCGGTTACCTACGCCCAGGCCCAGCAGGAGTACGCGAAGGCCATGCGGAACGCGCAGGCGGCGTCGAAGCGCGCCGAGGAGCTGCTCGGGTGGGACCAGCCGCGAACCCGTCGATCCACCACCAGTAGAGGAGACCGAACATCATGACCGCCATGACCGACTGGAACCTGTTCGCGGACGTCGCGGACATCACCGCCTGGCTGGACAACTCGAACCCGACCGGCCCGCACGAGGACGCGATGCGCGTCATGAAGCTGATGGAGGAAGCCGGCGAGGCCGCGGCGGCCTACATCGGCATGGTCGGGCAGAATCCGCGCAAGGGGGTGACGCACACGCTCGATGAGTTGCTGAACGAGCTTGCAGACGTCGCGATCACCGCACTGTGCGCCATGCAGCACTTCACCCAGGACGAGGCGGTGACCCGCGCGCACCTGGCCTCGAAGGTGGACGGAATCATCAAGCGTTCGGGGATCACCAAGGCCGGCGTTCACTGACCGGCCGCTCCGCACAGCACGAAGGCCCGGACCGCCACACGGTCCGGGCCTTTACCCGTCCTGCCCTTAAACTCGGTGAAACCGCGTAACCAGCACGGGCCGCCATCCACCACTGGCAACACGCGACTCACAACCACCGCACCCTCAGGGTAGATCAAACCGAGGAGTCCGCGGTGCACAACGTCCCCTCCCCGAGCGCATGCCCGGGAATCTGCAACTCCGGCTGGCGCCGAGCCGAAACCGCCCGCCTTAACGACGCCACCCCGCACGAGTACACGCCCCGCGCCGGTGACCCCGTATGGTGCAACCCCTGCGTCCGACACCTGCACACCGAACTCGGGAACTTGCCCTACATGGTCGCCCAACTCCAACTCGAAGTGGAAAACGCCACCAACGCCGGCCACGAGCAGGTGTCCGGATCAAAAGAGCGGCCCATCCACGAACGGGAGCGGTACACCATCTGCATCGAGGACATCGACGGCGTCCTCGACTCCTGGGCGGTCCTCGTCCGCGACGAACGGAACCTGCACGTGGTCCGGCCCGCACGGCAGGGTCCGCGGATTTGCGCATCCACCACGCTGCTGGTCACCCACTTCGACTGGCTCACCGCCGAGCATCCCGCCGCCGCAGAGTTCGGTCTCGAGGTTCGCCGCGTCCACCTGCGTGCCGCCGCACTCACCCACACCAGCGACGTCCGCCCTGAACGCTGCGACGGCGTGATCTGCCCCCGCTGCGACGTCATGGCGCTCGAGCACGAACTGGACTGGCAGGGCCGCGCCACCGGCTACATCTCCTGCCGCAACTGCGGCACCCTGCTGTCGGCGGCCGAGTACGAACGCTGGCTGAAAATGCTGGCCGCGCCACTGCGGGGACGGCTGGCCGCATGAACGCCGACTCCATTGACCCCACCGATCCGCTGTTCCGCCCGATCAGCATCGCCGACGCCATGGCCCGCACCGGCCGTTCCCGCCGCACCATCGACCGGTGGATCCACGACGGCCGGCTGCGCACATTCCACCTCGACAACCCGCCCGAGGATGTGCTGATCGAACGTGACGTGGTGGCGCTGGAGAAGGCTTGCCGGGATGCCCGGCGGCAAGGCAGACCGCCACGCAACACGTCGCAGATCGCGGCGAGTTGACGCAGGTCAAAACTTTGGCGATCCTAGGGGCGGATCATTGCGTCCTGAAGACATCGAACCCGCCGCACCGTCGGCGGGTTTTTGCGTTCCTGGGAGGCGCCATGTTTGGGATCCTCGCCGTCATTGCTGCTGCTCTTGGTTTCCTCCTCAATGGGCTCGCGGCACACACCAACACCTGGTTCAGCCCGATAAGCCTGGCGCTGCTGTCACTGGCGTTTCTGGGGCTGCACCTTGCCGGTTTCGGCACTGCGGTGGGTTCGTGGATCCGGCGCCCCTAACGCTGGAGCGCGCGCACGCCCTCGATGCGCCGATGCTCGACTTCGACATCTGGCTCAACAAGCTCGTGTTCGGGCTGTGCACCGCGTGCGGCCGGGACGCCTGGTCCGGCGTGACCGGGTGGTGGCATGACGACGGGCCTGTGCTGTGTCCCGAACGCGGCAAGCGCACGCCCGGGTTCTCGCCCGACGACCCTGAATGACCGGCGCGTGATGCGCCGCTGAACGTCCGCCCCGAACGCAGGGCGGTTCTCCGTGACGGAGTTGGCGTGATGCCAAAGGAACAGATCAACTACCCCAGCGCGATCGAACACCCCGGCCGTATCACCACCGCCGCATCTGGCGATCCCGCCAGTAGCGGGTTGGATGGCGACGAGGCCTGGTACGAGCCGGTCGTCAACGTGCGCTGGCACACCGCCGGTCACGACCGCGCGGGCAATGTCCAAGTCTCGCTGCAGGCGCCGATCGCAGCATGGGCCCAGATGGGCGACCGCCTTCGCGACGCAGAGCGGAACAAGACCGTGGAGTGGGAAGAGGGCTGGATGCCCGAGGCCTACTCGCCATCGCTCTCCCGCTCCGAGATCAACGGGCTCATCAAGGTTCTGCGCCGAGCGCGGGATCAGGCCTACGGCCGCGACGAATAGACAACACCGGCGCCGCGGCCAACCCCGCGGCGTCTTCACGATCAACACTGCGAGGAGGTCCCGCGCAGTGACCACAGAACGGGCCTGGCGACGCGCCGCAGCCCTCGAAGCCGCCGCCACCTTCTATGCCGGCACCGGCGCCGACTGCCGCGACAAACACGAAGCCGCCCGACGAATCACCGGCCTCGCCGGCCTGCTCGAGCCATGGCTTGCCCGGCCCGCCCCCATCGCCACCGTCCAAATCATCGCGGGGACCCCGATCCCACGAGACGACACGAAAGGCACACCCGTGTCTCTGGTCATGCCCGACGACGACATGGTCGTCATCACCGCCACCGCTTTCGACGCCGAGAAGGTTCCGGTCCCGTCCGACTTCACCGACCCCAACGGCCCGTTCCTCGCCCCGTTCACCTGGACCGCCGACAACGCGGCGTTGGTGGAGCTCGCGCCCGCCGCGGACACCCTGTCGGTGAACGTCCGCTCCGTGCCCGGTTCTGTCGGCACCGTCGCGATCACCGGCACCGATGTCAACGGCAAGGCGCTTGCGCCGTTCACCATCGAGATCGACCCGGGCGCGGTCGCGACCGCGGGCGCTGTGGCCGGCACTCCGGTCCCGCGCGACGACGCCCCGCCGGCCTGACCGTGAGCGCCATGAAGGAGGCGTGGCACGACCTCGAAGCTCGCGGCCACGCCCTAATCGCGCATCTCGAAGAACGAGGCCACGAGTTGGGCCACGAACTCACCACCGAGTTCTGGGCCTGGTTCGATGAGATCACCGGGAAGCTGCAAGAGATCGAAGCCAAGGCGAAGGCCGACACCGAGCAGGTCGCGCACGACGCTGTCGCGGCCGAGGCGCCGGTCGCCGCCGAAGTGATGCAGGATGTGGCGGCGGTCGCCGACCACGCAGGCGAGGCCGTGACCGCGCCGGAGACCAAGAGCGCGTGACCGACAAGCCGCGCCCCACCGTCCGGATCGTTCACCCCGGCGGTGTTCGCCGGGCTGCGGGCCACACGAAGGTTCTCGTGAACGGCAAAGACATCGCCGGCACGGTAACCCGCATCGAGATCGTCATGTCGGCCGACGACAACAAGCCGGTCGAGGTGAAGCTCACGCTCATCGGCGCCGAGCTCGACATTACTGGCGACCTTGCCGAAGACGAGCAGGCCTCCCAGGAGGTGTGATGCCGCCTGAGACTGCGTTCCGCCGCGACCTCCCGCCGACCGGCGTATACGGCTGCGTCCGTACCAGCGGGTTCGTGCCGTGGCTCATACGTGCGGTGACCCGGAGTTGGGCGGACCACGTCTTCGTCTCCATTGGCAACGGCCGCATTGTCGAAGCCGAACCCGGTGGCGTCCGCATCGGCGACGTCTCCGAATACGCCGGCTGCCGCATCGAATACAACACCGGCGAACCCATGACCGACCTGCAGAGCGCCGCGGTCGCCGAGTTCGCCGAGTCCAAGCGCGGTGAACCCTACGCCTGGACCGCCGACGCGGTCGACGGCCTGCGGTGCCTCGGACTGCGCTGGCGGATCCTCGCACGCTTCGAACGCGCCCGACGATCCGTCATGTGCTCCGAACTCGCCGCTCAAGCCGGGCAGCACGCCGGGCTGGACTGGCTGTGCGGGCAGGACGATCCGTGCCAGGTCACGCCGTCAATGTTGGCCCGACGGCTGGTCATACAGCCTTGGAGGCATTCCGAATGACCCTCACCGGCCGAGCCGCTGAAGAACATCCCGAAATCAACGACCTGAAGTCCGTCCGGTACGGGCTCGTCACACACGCCGCCCGCATCAACGGCGCCGGCGGACGCGCATGGGTCACCGCAGGACCCGGCCGTACCGGCTTCGGCGACGTCGACTCCGGAACCGGCGCCTACCAGGCGGTCGCCCCCGCCATGACCGAAGCCGAACGGCGCGCAGCCGGGCTACGGCGCAACGGCAGCCCCCGGCACAAGGGCAGCGTCTGATGGCCGACACCCGCACCGTCTACGCCAGCATCGGCAACTCCGACGACAAGCTCACCCAGGCCCGCTGGGCAGAGTTCCACGCCAAGGTCACAGCCACCGTCCGCAGCCACGCGCTGCGCGTCTACGGCGACTGGACCTCCGGCAGCGCCGACCCGTGGCAGAACGCATGCATCGGCTTCGAGATCGGCCACGAGACCACCGAACGGCTGCGGCGAGACCTGGCCGAACTTGCCGCCGAATACGGTCAGGACTCGATCGCCTGGGCCGAGGCCGAAACCCGATTCATTACTCCCGCGACGTCCGAGCCCGCAGCCGTGCCGACGGCGAACAGCCTCGCCGACGACGCCCTTGACTGGGCACGCGAACGGGAACTGTACGAAGACCGCGCGTCCGGCACGCCCGTCACCATCCACCAGGACCCCGACGGCACCGTCCGGATCATCGACCCGCCGGATGTCGTCGCGATCGACATCGCACTGCTCCGCAACCGCGGACTGTCCGGCGTGAGTTTCGCAGACGGGGTCCTCACCGTTGAGGCCGAGCCCGAAACGGTTCGATACCGGCTGATGTGCGCCACCGACCACGGCTTCACCATCGTGTTCGGGCGCGAAGACCTGGCCGGGAGGCAGTAGATGAGGACCCGACATGGGCCGTGAGCGCGGCAACCAGAAGCACCAGAGCGCGCTGCTTCGCGCCCGCATCGTGGAGCTTCGCGACGAAGGCCTGACCTTCCGCGAAATCGCCGCCGAAGTAAACCGCGACGTGCACACCACCTGGAACCACTACCAGAAGGCGATGCGGGACATTCCGGCGCCGATGGTTGCTGCGCACGCCGAGCAGATGGCGAACCGCCGCGAGGAGCAGCTGCGCCGCATCGACATGGAACGCGAAGCCGTTCTTGAGGTGCTGGCCGCACGCCACGTCACCGTGTCCAACGGCAAGGTCATGTACGAGGACAGTGAGGCGATCCTTGACGACGCGCCGGTCCTGGCCGCCGTCGATCGCCTGGTCAAGCTTGACGACCAGGAAGCGAAGCTACTCGGCCTGTATGCCAAGACCGAGGTCAATGTCAGCGGCGGCGTGAAATACGAGGTCGTCGGCGTACCGGTCGAAGACCTGATGTGACCGCGCCGGCCGTCGTCCGCTACGAGCCGCGCGGCGCAGCGGTCGAACTGTTCAAAAGCACCGAGAAGGAAGTTCTCATCTCGGGACCGGCCGGAACCGGCAAGTCGGTGGCCGCGCTGTTCCGCATGCACCTGGCCGCGCTGAACAACCCGGGCTTTCGGGGTTTGATCGTCCGCAAGACGGCTGCCTCGCTGGGTTCGACGACACTGGTGACGTTCGAGAAGAAAGTCGCCTCTGAAGCGCTAGCCGAGGGCGTCGTCGTCTGGTACGGCGGATCACCTCGCGAAGCGCCGTGCTACCGCTACTACCGCGACGGCAGCGTTTCTTCAACGATCGTCGTCGGCGGCATGGACAAGCCGGCAAAGATCATGTCGAGTGAGTATGACCTCATCTTCGTCGACGAGGCCACAGAGCTCACGGTCACCGACTGGGAATCGGCCCGCACCCGCCTGCGCAACGGACGCCGCGCCCGCCAGCAGCTGATGGGTGCGTGCAATCCCGATTCCGAACATCACTGGATGAACCAGCGCGCCACCGAAGGGCGCCTGCGGATGCTGTACTCCACGCACCGCGACAACCCCGCCTACGTCAACCGTGACGGCAGCCTGACCGAAGCCGGCCGCGACTACATCGACGGAACCCTCGCCGGCCTGACAGGTATCCGGCGCAAGCGGCTATACGAAGGCAAGTGGACATCGGCCGAGGGCGTCGTCTACGACAGTTGGGATCCCGCGATCCACCTCGTCGACCGAATGCCGACGAGCAGCAAGACGTGGACCCGCTACTACTCGGTGGACTTCGGATTCAGCAACCCCTTCACGTGCCAGTTCTGGGCCGAGGACCCCGATGGGCGCCTCTGGCTCTACCGCGAGATCTACCGCACCAAACGGCTCGTCGAAGACCACGCCCTGGACATCCTCGCCACCGTGCGCCGCCCGCACGGGGACGTCAACTGGACCCACTCCGGTCGCATCCCGGACCCGAAGAACCCGGCGCATTGGGAATGGACTGAGCCGAAGCCCCGGGCGATCATCTGCGACCACGACGCCGAGGACCGGGCCACCCTGGAGCGGCACCTGGGCATGTCGACCGTCGCGGCCCGCAAGTCCGTGTCCGACGGTATCCAGGCCGTGCAGTCGCGGTTGAAGGTCCAGCCAGACGGGAAGCCGCGGCTGTTTGTCGTGCGGGGGGCCCTGGTCGAGCCGGACCCGGATCTTGTCGCGGCGAAGAAGCCGCTGTGCTTCGCCGACGAAATCCCTGGCTACGTATGGCCAACCGGGGTGAAGCCGGACAAGCGTGAGGCGCCGGTCAAAGAAGACGACCATGCGATGGACGCAGGCCGCTATATGACAGCGCACCGTGATCTCGGCGCCCGACCAGGAATCAGGATCGTCAAATGAGCACAGCCACCGTCGGCGCCCACACCCGCCAGCCCGTGAACCGCTGGGCGCCCGCACGCCAAGGCTTCGCAGCGTGGCGCCACAAGGCCGCGCTCAAGGTCCGGGGCGCCTCCGTTCACATCGTCGGCGCCCAGGCCACCGCCCGCAGAGTCGTCCTGACGGCCACAGCGTTCGGGTTCCTCGACGCCGCAGCCTGGGACTTCAAGACCATCGCCGGGCTCGCCGCCACGGGCGTTTCCCTGCTGCTGTTCAACGAGTGCCTGAACTGACCGCCGCCGCACGCCCCTCCCCCACCTGAACGAACCGGCGGGAGGTGCGCACGTGGTCCGGTCGGTGTTCAACGTCGTCGGCTCCCTGTTCAACAAGAACGCCGACGCCTCCCCGGTCCCCTACGCCGCACCCGGCCGCTACATCATCCCCGCGCTGTCCGGACGCTCGGACAACGAGGTCTACATGCGGACCATGGGGACCGCCGGCACCATCTTTCAGATCGTCTCCATCCTCGCCGGATCCGTCGCCGCCCCGCAGTGGCACCTGTACCGCAAAGCCAAGGCCGACGGGCGTGTCCGCTACACCACCGGCGACCGCGGATCCGACCAGCGCACCGAAGTGCTACAGCACCTGGCGCTGAACGTCTGGAACAACCCCAACCCGTTCAACACCGGCAGCGCGTTCCGCGAAGCCGGCCAGCAGCACATGGAACTCACCGGCGAACAGTGGTGGGTCGTCAGCCGCGATAGCCGCGCCACGTTCCCGACCGGCTTGTGGCTGGTGCGCCCGGACCGCATGGAGCCGGTCACCGACGTCGAGACATACATCAAGGGCTACATCTACACCGGGCCGTCCGGCGAGCGCGTACCGCTGATGCCGGACGAGGTCATCCTCACTAAATTCCCGAACCCGCTGGACCCGTACCGCGGGTTGGGCCCGGTGCAGTCGGTGCTGGTGGACCTGGACGCCATGAAGTACGGCGCCGAGTGGAACCGGAACTTCTTCATCAACGGGGCCACGCCCGGCGGCATCATCACCGTGCCGAACAACATGTCCGACGACGAGTTCGACGCCTTCACCAACCGGTGGCGCGAAGCCCACCAGGGTGTGGCCCGTGCTCACCGCGTCGCGGTTCTCGAAGGCGGCGCCACTTGGTCTCCGACGCAGATCAGCTTGCGCGACATGGACTTTTCCAACCTGCGCAAGGTCAGCAGGGACGTCATCCGCGAGGCCTGGGGCATCCACCAGTCGATGCTCGGCAACTCCGACGACGTCAACCGCGCGAACGCCCAAACCGCCGAGGAAGTTTTCGGGCGCTGGAAGGTCATTCCACGGCTGGACCGGATCCGCGACACCCTCAACAACGTCTTCCTGCCCATGTTCGGCGCCACCGGCGAAGGCGTTGAGTTCGACTACGTCAACCCTCTGCCGGACGACCGCGAAGCCGACAACGCCGAGCTCACGGCGAAGACGACCGCGTGGGCGGCGCTGGTCAACGCCGGCGCTGACCCGGATGACGCTGCCGAAGTCGTCGGCCTGCCGGCCATGAAGATGGTGGCAGTCCCAGCACTGCCGCCCCCGGTGCCGGCCCATGCGACGGACCCCGGCGAGCTTGAGCAAGCAGGCGAATCCGACGGCGAGCCCGCCGAGGACGACAACCAGCCCGGCAACCGGATGCAAGAACGCTTCACCACCCGCGCCATCTCCAACGCCGCGGCCACCGACCACGACCCCGCCGCGGTAGACCTGTCCGAGATGGACGCCCAGCACCAACAGGCAGCCGACCAGCTAGCGGCCGACTACCAGCAGCAGATCACGCCCGACCAGCAGCAGCAGGCCCTCGACCAGATCCGGCAACTCGTCGAGTCCGAGGCGATCGGCCAACTCGGGAACCTGATCATCGACTACGAGGCGGCGAAAGCGCTGCTCCTTCTGGCGATGATGGCGTTCGGGAAGACCGCCGCACACCAGGCCGTCAAGGAAGCCGCGAAGCAGGGCGTGACGATTACTGCGGTCGCGCCGACCTCAACGCAACTGAACGGGATCGCAGAATCCGCCGCGTCGCTGATGGCATCCGAGCTGGCGACCTCGGCCGGCCGCGAAGCCACCCGTGTCGCCGGCGGCGTTTCAGCCCCGAGCGCGGACACGGTCGTCACCCACGTGGAGAAGTTCCTGCAAGGGCTGTCGACCGCCGGACCTGCGGCACACCTTGGCGGGGCCCTCGCGGCAGCCGCCAATCAGGCCAGGCACGCCACATTTACTGCCGGACCTCGCTGCGAGCTAATCGCCAGCGAAATTCGCGACACGAACACCTGTTCCAATTGCGAAGAGATCGACGGCCACTCATTCGGTTACAGCGATGACGCTGCCGCTGTAGCCGCAGCATCCGCCGCCTACCCGACATCGGGCTACATCCACTGCCAGGGCCTGGAACGCTGCCGCGGCGCGCTGATCGCCCGGTATGAGGCGGTGGCGGAGCCGGAAAACAAGGCGGACACGTCACTACTGGCGATGCTCCGGAAGATCGTCGATCTCATCGAGCCGGATGTGGCGCCCATCAACGGACACGATCACGAACGCGAGGTGCTGGCCTGATGGACCCGTCGCGGCTGAAGACGACCAGGAACATCGCCAACCTCAAGCAGGGGCGAAACGACTGGTACAAGATCCTGAAGAACCAGGCCGATCCGTCCCGAACCTCGGTGATGCTGTACGACGAGATCGGCTGGTTCGGTGTCACTGCGCAGGATTTCATCAACGACCTGAAGCAGGTCACCGGCCCGATCGACCTCCACCTGAACTCCCCGGGCGGAGAGGTGTTCGACGGGATCGCGATTCACGCCTTCCTCGCAGCCCGCGGCAACGTCACCACCTACGTCGACTCCTTGGCAGCGTCCATCGCCTCGGTGATCGCGATGGCCGGGACCGAGATCGTCATGGGCCGCAACGCCAGCTTCATGGTCCACGACGGCTTCGGCATGTGCATCGGCAACGCCGCCGACATGCGCGAGCAGGCCGAACTGCTGGAACGCGTCAGCGACAACATCGCCTCGATCTACGCCGACCGCACCGGCAAGCCCAAGGACGACTGGCGTACCGCGATGCTTGCCGAGACCTGGTACATCGGCCAGGAGGCTGTTGACGCCGGGCTTGCTGACCGGCTGGCCGTGAACGGCGCTGCACCCGAGAACCCTGACACGGTCGTTCCCGGGACCAGCCCCGACGAGGACTCCGAGTGGCAGCCGCTGCCCGGGATGGCCGCGCACTTCGACCTGTCGATCTTCCGGAACGTTCCGGAGCGGCTGAAGAACCAGGCCACCCCCGCAGCCAAGACGCCGGACGCCATCGGCGACACCGTTCAGATCGACTGGAACAGCCCCAACTCGGCCAACGACTTCATCAACCAGATCAGGCAGCACATTCGCGTTCGCAACCACGCGGACAGCGCCGCGCCCCCACCTCCAGCGCCTGAACCCCCCGACGAAGCCCCGGCCGAACCCGACCGGGGCTTCGTCGTTCCCGAGGTCGAAATCCAGGGCGAGCCCGGACCCGAACCGGAGCCGCAGCCGGCGTCCCAGCCCATCGAACAGGAGTCCGCGATGGACACTGCGCGCGTCGCCGAGGAGCTTCTGGCCCTTATGCGCGACGGCTTCAAGAAGGAGTTCGGCAGGAGCCCCACGCCGCTCGGCATGGAATCGATGCCGCTGCTGAACAAGGCGCTGGCCGTGCACCACACAGCCACGACAGACGAGGCCTGGGACGGACCAGCCGCTGTCGCGGCGATGCCGAACGACGACTCGGTCCTGCGGTACTGCCACGCCTGGATGTCCGACGAGGCCGCGGCCGAGAAGCCCACACAGGGCGACGACGACGCCGACGACCAGAAGAGCAGCTACAAGTTCCCGCACCACAAGACCAAGGGCGGGCCTGCGAACCTCGCGGCCTGCCGCAACGGCCTGGCGCGGCTGTCCGGCGCGGACATCCCGGATTCCGACCGCGCCGGTGTGAAGGCGCACCTGCAAGCCCACCTCGACGACGCCGACAACGGCGACGACGAAGGCTCCGGCGACACCGAAAACCACACCCACACCGACTTCAACTTTGTGTGGGACCCGAGCATGACCGCGGCCTTGAAGGAGGCAATGCAGTGACCACTACCGCCATCCCGACGTCCTCGGCCGAGCTCGAGGAGTGGATGAACGACGGCGAACGCATGACGAACGTCTTCAAGGAGGGGAAGTTCAAGGAGTTCGTCGGCAACTACCAGGCGGCGAACGCCAAGGCGAACCCCGACATCAAGGCTGAGATCGCCGAGCAGGTGCAGCTCGGCATGGCCCAGTTCATGAAGGACAGCGGCGAGAAGGCCGGCAGGCCGCCGGTCGACCTCACCGCGGAACTCACCTCCGGGCCGGCCGCGCAGCCGCGCGTCCACTTCGAGGACAACGGCCGGCGCACCAGCGCACAGAAGGCCCTCAACGGCCAGCGCGCCATCGGCCGCGCCCTGGACGGGATGTTCCAGGACTCCGCCGAGTTCTTCAGGGCCACGCACTTCGACGAGATGCGGGTCAACCGCTCCACAGACCTGTCGGCGAAGCGCGCCAAGGTCACCGAGATCATGAACTCCTTCGGCTCCGAGGTTCCGGCCGACGGTGGCTTCCTGATCCCGGAGACGCTGCGCTCGAACCTGCTGCAGGTCGCACTGGAGCAGGCGGTCGTCCGGCCGCGGGCGCAGGTCATCCCGATGGAGACGCTGCGCGTCCCGATCCCGATGATCGACTCCACCAGCAACGTGTCCTCGGTGTTCGGTGGTGTGATCTGCTACTGGACCGAGGAAGCCGCGGCTCTCGTCGAGTCGCAGGCCAGCTTCGGCCGCGTCACCCTGGACGCCAAGAAGCTCACCGGCTACGCCGAGATCCCCAACGAGCTTCTGGCCGACGCCCCGGCGTTCACCAGCTTCTTCGACGACGTCTTCCCTCGCGCTCTCGCCTGGTACGAGGACATCGGCTTCATGAACGGCACCGGCGCCGGCGAGCCCCGCGGCTTCGTCAACTGCCCGGCGGCCGTCGCGGTCGCGGCTCAGGCCGGCCAGCCGTCGGCGACGATCGTGTGGGAGAACATCGTCGCGATGTACGCGCGGATGCTCCCGACCGCGCTGCAGAACGCGGTGTGGATCGCGAGCATCGACACGTTCCCGCAGCTCGCGACGATGGCGCTGTCTGTCGGCACCGGCGGTTCCGCGGTGTGGCTGGGCAACCTGCAGCAGCCCGGTTCGGCCGTGCCGCCGGTCAGCATCCTTGGCCGTCCGGTCATCTTCACGGAGAAGACGCCGGCGCTGGGCAGCCTCGGCGACATCAACTTCGTCGACCTGTCCTACTACCTCATCGGCGACCGGCAGATGATGCAGTCCACGTCCTCGCCGCACTTCAAGTTCGCGAGCGACAAGACCGTATTCCGAATTATCTCCCGAGTTGATGGCCAGCCGTGGCTGCAGTCTCCGATCCAGCCTCATAATGGCGCCGGCTCCTTGTCGCCGTTTGTGAGCCTGGCCGCCCGTCCGTAATCTCAATGCGCCAATCATGGCGCATTGACGATGCACAATTGCTAAACTGAGCCATGCCCGGTAGAGCAAAGTGCGAGCCCGGCTGCACGTGCGAGAAGCACAGCAGGCCGCGCATGTCCCCAGAGCAGGAAAAGGCCCGCCGGAACGAAATTTCCCGAGCGTACTACAAGGCCAACCGCGAGAAGGTTTCCGAAGCCGCGAAGGCCAAGCGTCGCGATCCAGTGGCGGGCGAAGAAATCCGCGCGAGACAGCGGGAGCGAATAGCCAACCTGTCACCCGAAGAACGTGAGCGCAAAGCCCAGCTCAATCGCGACTGGTACAGCCGAAACCCCCGTCCGACCGAAGCGAACGTGCGACTTCACCTTAAGCATCGATACGGACTCACGCCTGAGGACTGGCAGCAAATGCTGGACACTCAGAACGGGCGCTGCTATCTCTGCGAAGACGTGTTCGATCTCAGCGAGAGGCGCAAGATCCATACGGACCACGATCGCTCGTGCTGTCCAGGGTCGCGTTCGTGCGGCAAGTGCATCCGTGGCCTCAGCTGCGAGCACTGCAACCGCGGCATAGGGATGTTCGACGACGACCCTGACCGCATGCGCCGCGCAGCCGACGCACTCGAAGCCGCGAAGGCGCGGGTCCAGTCCCGGTCCCAGCCCACGTAGCAGTCCACCTCGACATCGAAGGCCCCTCCCCGTGAGGGGCCTTTCGCATGTCCCGATCCAGCAGCACCGAAAGACCTCACTCAACCGAGCGGGGTCTTTCTGCTTTCCCGCACCACCCCATCGCAGCACCCGTAGGCGGCCGGCCTTCACCTCCCGGCCGCCGAGCAGGCAACCCCGGCAGTGGCGCCCCGGGGCCAAGTCACCAGCCAGAAAGGCACCATCATGGCAATGGAGGGCTTGGGTCGCGCCTACAACGTGATCCCGATCGCCGCAGGCGCCGGTTTCAGCCTCAAGGGGGCCACCGGCGTGACGTTCATCTGCACCGGCAACGACACTTTCACCCTGACCGTCGCGTCCACGTTCGGCGGCTCGTATGCGACGCCGGGCAACATCATCACCCGCATCTACACCAACACCAGCACCAACGGCACCGCCGCGTGGGTCAAGGCGTCGCAGGCCGCGTCGAACGCGGTCACGATCGCTTCCGGCACCGTCGCGTTCGAGGTGTACGGCATCCAACTCGCCGACCCAAAGGCCTACGTCAAGGTCAGCGCCGGCGGCTCGGGTCTGGTCACGGCGATTCTGCACGACCTGACCGCCTCTCGCGGCCCGGCGAACCTCGCGATCCTGGGGGCGTGACCGTGACGACCCTGATCCAGGCCTCGGCGGTGCGGCTCATCACCGAGGGCTATCTCGTCTCTCGCGCCACCGCGGCGCTGCCGGCCACAGCGACCGGCAACATCTTCACCGTCACCGGCGGCCGGATCCTGATCGTGTCGCTGGTCGGCGAGGTCACCACCGCGGTGCAGAACCAGGCGTGCACGGTCGCGATCGGCTACGCCCCGACGGTCGGCACGGGATCGACGACGGCGCTGGGTACCGCGTCGTCGGTTATCGCCGCGCCAATCGGCACGCATGTCGGTATCAACCCGGGCAGCGCGGCCGTCACCGACCTGGCCACCCAGGCGGGCGTGACCACGCCGGCGGGCAGGTTCCTGGTGGACGCCGGCTCCGTCACCATCACCACGTCGGCGACGAACACCGGCAGCCTGAAGTGGGACCTGATCTACGTCCCCGTCGACACCAACGCCACGGTGGTCGCGGCCTGATGGCGTGGATGCAGTGCCGCGACTGCTCCGCCAAGTTCGCGGTGGGGCTGTTGCGGTGTCCTCAGTGCAACGCCATGTCGGAGTTGTACGCGGTCCCCGAGGAAGTCATCGAAGCCGAGCAGGAGGAGGCGAACGTGCCGAAGATCAGCGTGGGGAGCGGGCCGTCGAACGCTCTCGGCGAGCCGCTCGAGGAGGAAGTGTCGGCAACCGAGCCGGCCGAGGCGCCGGAGCACCTCGAGTCCGAGACGTCCGACGCGACATCGGACGCTTCGGACGAGGGAGCCGAACCCGAGGAGGGCGCGGACGGTGCCGAAACGTCGCCTGCGGCTTCGGGCGCGGCCGTGACTGCCGAGCCCGAGCCCGCGCCGGCGTCGAAGCCCGCGAAGAAGGCCGCGGCGAAGAAGACGGCTGCGAAGGCGGAGCCTGCGCCCAAGGAATGAGGTGACCGGCGGTGAGTTGGTATCAATACCTCGACATCCTCAAGGCAGCCCACGTCGAGTTCGAGTACTGGGCATCCAACCCGCCGCTCGCTTGCCCGCACTGCGGGGAGCCGCTCATTCCGGGACCGCAATCCGCCGAAGTGACGCTCTTCTGCCGGTACGACGGATTCTCGTACCCGCGCGATTGGGTGCGCCCGGAAATCCTGTAGCCACCGCTCACCACCCCACCAGACCCACTGATTCGAGAAAGGTGGGGTGGCCATGAGCCTTGCCGGTGACGCCCTGAGCGTCCACAACCGCAAGCCCGAGCGTGTCGCCGCGCAGATCACGCAGGACCCCTCCAGCACCCTGCCGGCATTGGCCATCGGCGGGGACCTGCTGGTCACCGGCGCCGTCACCACCGGCGGCGTGAAGTCCGGCGGTGCCGCGGCAACCGGACAGGTGCAGGCGGCAACATCATCGGCGGCCTCGACATGGCAGTCGGCGGTGAACGTCGGCTCCTGGGTTTTCGACGTCCGGGTCTACGGCGCCGTCGGCGACGGGCAGGTGGCCACCGACGGGGCGATCACCTCCGGACAGAACATCCTGACCTGCGCCACCTTGAAGCCGTTCACCCCGGCCGACGTCGGCAAGGCCGTCATGGTGAAGGGTGCGCTCACGTCCGGCGCGACCACCCTGGTCACCACGATCACCGGCTACACGTCGCCGTCCACGGTAACGCTGGGCGCGAACGCCACCGCCACCATCTCCTCCGGCGGCCTGGTGATGTGGGCCACCGACGACACGGTGGCGATTCAGAAGACCATCAATGCGGCGTTCGCCTACGGCCAGAAGCAGGGCACGGCGATCGTGTGGATCCCGCCCGCAGCCGGCCTGTTTTACGGCATCGCCGGCCCGCTCGTCGCGGGAGGAGCCACCAAGGCCAACGGCCAATTGGTGATCCCGATCCAAGCGCCGACCGGAATCAAGGTCGAGCTGACGTTGCTTGGTGCCACGGACGGCGGAGCCACCCGGCACTGGCAGCAGCTGATGCCGCAGATGTCCGGCAGCACCCTGGTGAGCTTCGGCGTCTTTGCGAACGCCACCGCGCAGACCAACTCCCTGAACGCCAACGGCTCACCCGCCTGCATTTCCGGCCAGACCGGCGCCAACGGCTACGGCACCGACGCGCTGCTGTACAGCAATGTGCTGCTGCGCCTGCAGAACTTGCAGGTGCACACCACGCACTCGTTGAACGGGTGGGGCTATGGGGCCCTCAATGCGCACGGCCTGGCGGCGTGTGCGCTGGAGAACTTCGGCTACGGCACCGCCGCCACCTACGCCGCGGGCGACTATAACAATCCGAACGGTTTCTCGGCGGGGTTGTCGATCGGCGTCTTGATGCCGTCGGCCGGCAACAACGACATGAACCAGATGCGCAATGTGCTCTGCCACGGCGGCTACACGCGCGGGATCTTCCTGACCGAGCATTCCGACTGGTCCGGCGGCACGATGCTGTACTGCTGGTCCGGGGTCTGCCCGGTCGGCAACTACGGCGACGGTGGTAACGGCGTCGGGGCGTCCCACGGTGTGCACCTGTCGCAGATCTCGATTGAGGGCTGCAACAACCAGTTGGAGATCATCGGCCCCGGCCAGTCCGGCATCGGCCCGATGATCTCCGGGTCCTTCGATACCGAAGGCCAGAGCACCATCCGAGACAACTCCTCCGGCATGGTCGCGGCGTGCGGGACGCTTCACCTGAAGGGCAACGGCGGGTCCTCGCCGACGGTGAACGCCGGAACGAACTTGGCGATCATCTGCGACTTCCAGTTTCCGGGGCCGGTGGCCAGTCCGCCCGCCCTCACTATCAACACCGCCATTCAGAACCCCTACGGCCGGTACGCGACGGTGACGCTGGCTGGCGGAACGGTCACTTCGGTGCAGGTGGGGACGCTGATGTGCGGATCCGCCGCGCCGCCGATGAGCAGTGTCTATACGCAGTCCTCCGGCACGCTGCCGCTGTACACGGTGCGCGTGGCGCCGCTGGGCTGGATCCAGGTCAACGGGACGGTGACGCCGACGACCAACACCTGGGTTCTTGAATGAGCGTCACGGAGCCTGCGTACATAACTAGAGAAGCACTCAAGAAGGCTCTCGACGTCAAAGGCACCTCCCGCTCCGACGACGACGTCGACCGCGCCATCCAGGCCGGGTCGCGCGCAGCCGAGGGCCTGCTGCACCGGGTGTTCTACCCGCGGGACATGACCCGTTACTTTGACTGGCCGAACTACACATACGCCTATCCGTGGCGGGTGTGGCTCGACGCCTGGGAACTCGCGGGGATCCCCACATCGGTGACCACCGGCGGCCAGGCCATCCCCTTGGGGGACCTGTTCTTCGAGCCGGCGAACAGCGGACCGCCCTACACCTACTTCGAGATCAACCGGGCGACCAACTCCGCGTTCGGCGTCGGCCCCACCCCGCAGCGGGACGTGGCCGTGACCGGGACGTTCGGTTTCAACCTGAACACCGCTTCTGCCGGGGCGCTTGCTGCCGCCGTCAACGACACCACCACCGGCGCGGTCACCGTAACAAACAGTGCCGGCGCCGGCGTCGGAGACGTCATCACTGTCAATGCCGAACGGATGCTGCTCGCTGACAAGGCGCTTGCGGCAACCGGTCAGACGCAGCAGGGAAGCATCGGTGCCAGCACAGCCGACCAGGCGCTGACCGTACAGAACGGCACCGCCTTCTACGTCGGCGAAACGGTGACGCTGGACCAGGAGTCCATGCTGGTCACCGCCGCCCCAGGCAACGTCCTGACGGTGAAGCGCGGCTGGGACGGCACCACGCCGGCCGCACACACCGGCGCAGCCATCTACGCGCCACGGCTGTGGACCGTCACTCGCGGTGCTTTCGGCACCACGGCGGCCACCCATCTGAACGGCGCGGGCATCTCCCGTTACGCGTATCCGTCGCTGGTGGCGCAGTTGTCGCTGGCCGAGGCGGAGAACGACTTGCTGCAAGCGGTGTCCGGCTATGCCCGAACCGTCGGTGCTGCGGACAATGCCCGGCCGGTCTCCGGGCAGTCCCTCGCCGACATCCGCGCCATGGCCTACGCGCAGTACGGACGCAAGGTGAGGCGGCGGACCGTATGACCGAGGTTGAGTTCCGCTTCTCTGGTCCGATGTTCGATGGCCGGGCCGTTGAGGCAATGAAGCGCCTTGTCTCCGAGACGCAGACGACGGTCGCCGAGTACACCGAGGACACGTGGCGGGCGTTCATGGACGCCAGCTTCCGCCACCAGTCCCTTAGTGGCTACCAGTCGCACGTGAACATCGGCCGCCGCGACAAGGATTTGGTCGTCAATGACGGCTGGCCCGAGTCGGGGTTGGAGTACGGGCCCTGGCTGGAGGGCATTGGCTCCCGCAACTCGCCGGTCACGCGCTTTCCCGGATACTTCGCGCTGCGCCGCGCCACGCAGAAGGTCCGCGGTGAACTTCACGAAGTCACGTCGCCGATCGTTGAAAAGTACGTCCGCGAGGCCAACGCGTGACCGGTCTGAATACACCGGCGGTCATCACCGCGGCAATTGACCACCTGGTCCAGACCGGACTGTTCGAGTCGGTGCAGGACCACGAGAGCACTTCGGCCTCTTCCGGCGGGCTCACGGCTGACGTGTGGGTTGCCGACATCAAGCCGGTCGCCGGGCAGTCCGGCCTGGATATCACGTCGGCGCTGCTGACGCTGACGGTGCGGATCTACCTCAACGCGATGCCGCCGGCCAGCAACGAGATCGAGCAGACCATTACTGGTGCGGCGGACGTGCTGCTGACCGCCTACAACAAGTCGTTCACGTTCGACGGCACCGTGTCGTGGGTCGACCTGCTCGGCGAGTACGGCACGCCGCTGTCGTCGATCGGCGGCTACGTCACCGTCGGCGGCGTGTTCTTCCGCTGCATGACCGTCACCGTGCCGTGCGTCATCGACGACGTCTGGCCGCAGAGCCCGGCGTAGGCCGGCCAATCCGCGCGACACCTTCCCGAGGTGGTTTCGCGCACCAATTCATCGAGGTCGCGCCGCGAACCCGTCGTGGCGCGGCGATACCTGCGCTAGCGCCCGGGAGGTGACCGTGGCCGAGGTCGAGCTTCCCGAAGCAAGGATCCTGCGGCTTCAAGAAGGTGACGTGTTGCTGTTCCAGGCGCCGAAACACCTGAGTGACTACGAAGCCGAAACTTTAGTCGAGCAGGTTCAGCACGTCTTCCCGGGGCATCGCGCGATGGTCGTTGACGGCGACATCAAGGTCACCGTGGCGCGGATCGAGGCGCACTGATGGCTGGGAAGGTCAGCGGGCTTGGCGACAACCTATACGTAGGTGGATACGACCTATCCGGTGACGTCGGTGAGCTGTCGAAGATCAGCGGCTCAGTGGCGCTGCTCGACGTCACGCCGATCAACGTCAAGGCCTACGCGCGCATCGGTGGGCTACGCGACGGACAGATCACCTACAAGTCGTTCTTCAACCCGTCCGCGGGCCAGGAGCACACGGTGCTGTCGGCACTCCCGACGGCGGACCAGCACATGATGTACTGCCGCGGCACCACCCTCGGCAACCCGGCTGCATGCATGGTTGAAAAGCAGCTCGAATACAACCCCACTCGCGACAATAAGGGCATGCTGACGTTCGCCATTCAGGCCGACGCCAACGCCTTCGGCCTGGAGTGGGGCAACCTGCTGACCGCTGGACTGCGTACCGATACCGCGGCCACCAACGGGACCGGCGTGGACTCGGCGGTTGGTTTGGTAACCCCCTCGGTTCCGGCGTCCGGAACTCCGGCAACCAATACGAGCTCGATCCCGGTGACCGTGGTCATCAGCGGCGGGACCATGACGGCGGTCGTCATCAACGGCGTTACCGTCGGCACGGGCGCGGGCACGTACACACTGCCTGCCGGACAGTCCATTACCTTGACGTACACCGTCGCACCCACCTGGACGTGGACGGCCGTGACAGCGTTTGGCGCGCAGGCCTATCTCCAGGTAACCGCTTTTACCGGTACCGACGTGACGGTGAAAATCCAGGACTCGGCAGACAACAGCAGCTTTGCTGACGTGACCGGGCTTGCGTTCACTGCGACTACCGCTGCGCACACTACGCAGCGAATCGCCACGGCGAACAACGCGACGATCCGTCGCTACCTGCGCGTGGCCACCACCACCTCCGGCGGGTTCACGAGTGCGACTTTCGCCGTGATGCTCACCCGTAACCAAGTTGCCGGGCAGGTCTTCTGATGACGGTTTCCAGCCCAGAAGGCCAGCGCCTACCGGCCGCCGGGCCGATCGGCGCCTACCAGACATTCCAGATCGCGGTGCCTCTGGAAACCCACTGGCGCCCCGCTACCTGCGAAGAGGTCGGCTGCGAGCAGTTCCTGAACGGGTGGCGCGTGCGCGTTCAGGGGCTGGCCGAGGCTGACGTGTATGCCATCGCCAATTCCGGTCGCAAGTTCGCCCGACTCGACGTCGCCGAGAACGAGACGTGGCTGATGTTCGAACCGGGGCAGTCCTGCTTCCGAGTCTCGGAGCACAGGCTTCCGCTGGGCCGGCCAGAGTTGTTCGTGGTCCGTGACGGTGACTGGCGGGGCAACCCGACCGGCCACGTGTACCAACACAAGCGCGCCGAGGACTGGGTGGATCACTTCGCCACCAACCAGGACAAGATCGCCGAGGCCGTCGAGCGCGGCTAGGCCGCCCCTCTCCCACATTTCTAGACGCCGTCCGGGTTTCCGGGCGGCGTTTCTGTTTCCCGAAGAAGGTGAATGATCTTGGCCAAGACCTCGGGCCTGGCGTGGAGCGTACTTACTGTCGCAGACGCTGCCGCAACGCCCCAAGATATCCGAAATGATGTCACCAACTTCCAATTCGCGACGCCTCGTGCCGTTCAGGACATTACCGGCATCGACAAGTCCGCGAACGAGCGGCTTCTGCTGCTCGCCGACTTCACCATCACCCTGAACGGGGTCTTCAACCCGGCCAGCAACATGAGCCACGACGTCTTCAAGACGATCCCGTCGACCAGCGTCAACCGTGCGGTGGCGATGACGGTGGCCGCGAAAAGCCTGTCGGCGAACGTCGTGCTAACCGACTACCCGCTCACTCGCGCGACCGGCGGCGCCCTGACCTGGGCCGTTCCTGGATCTCTTGCCGACGGCGCAGTCCCTACGTGGTCGTAGGAGTAGGCATGTCGAAGGGCTTCAAGGTCCCGAAGACCACCTACCGCCTCGACTTCGAGGGCACCGAGCTTAACGGGCTCGAAGTTCGCATGACCGGCGGCAAGCTTCGAGACGTCTTCGCCGTCGCCCATCTCCACGGCGTCACAGACGAGAACGCGACGCCAGAAGACATCGAACTTGCCATGTCGCAGTACCAAGACCTGGCCGACCACATCGTCAGCTGGAACCTCGAGGACGACAACGACCAACCCGTCGCGCCGAACCTTGAAGGGCTGAAGTCGCTGGAGATCCGGCACATTCAAATGATCGCCGCCGCCTGGCAGAAAGCGCAGGTCGACATCGCCAGCCCTTTGCCGCACGCCTCCAACAGTTCGTCGACTACGGATTTGTCGATGATCCGGATGGAGGCGATCCCGGAGCGCCTCGCGAGCTGACGCAGGCTAGGGCCATCTGCGGGTTGCTACGGGAGTTCCCCGGCTACACGTACTCGTCGCTGATGGACGAGGACCCGGAGTTCCTGCGCCTGGTGAAGATCGAGGCGATGTGCAAGCGGTCCGAAGCTGAGAGCTGACACCCGAGAGGGGTGGCGGCGATCAGCAATGAGATCGAAATTGTCGTCAAGGTCAAGGACCAGGCGACCGCTGAGATCGCGGCCATCGCGGCAAAGGCCCGTGCGGAGGCCCAAAGCGGCGGGAACGCCGGTGGCGCAGCCATCCAGGTCCCGATTGAGGGTGACGCTTCCAGGCTTGAGCGGGATCTTGCCTCGGCGCTCAAGGCCGACAAGGGCAGCCCGATCACGGTCCCGGTCGAGGCTGATGCCAGCGAACTCGAGCAGGACGTAAAGAACGACGTCGAACACGTCGCGCCCGAACCGATCAAGGCGCCGATCGAAGGCGACGCAGCCAAGCTCGAGGCTGAAGTTGCGGCCAAGACCAAGGCGGTGAAGCCCAACCCGATCAAAGTCCCGGTCGAGGTCGACGCCGACAAGTTCGAGGCTGAACTCCTTGCATCCTTTGCAGAGGGCGAGAAGCACGCCGAAGAAGCCAGCAAGGCGATGAACCAGTCGTTCACCGCGATGCAGACCGGGATACGAGCTCTGCGGGCGGCTTCCGAGGAACTCAAGCCAGCAGCTGAGGCCGCGGACGACTTCGAGACCGAGTTCCGCAAGGCGATGGACGAAGGCGCCCGGGTCTCCGAGGATGCCGACCGGGCGCTTCGGCAGTCTTTCACGTCGATGGAGTCCGGGTCACGGGCTCTACGAGCGGCGGTATCCGATCTTGAGCCGCCGCTCGACAATGCCGGGAAGAAGGCCGCTGAATCCAGCAACGGATTCAGTCTCGCATCTCTGAAGATGGCCGGGCTCATCGCCGGAGCACTTTCGCTCGCGCCGGCGCTGGCAGCCATCCCCGCAGTCACGGCCGCCGTGGTCGTCGGTGCCGGCGCGATGACGCTGGGTTTCGGCGGCGTGGTTTCGGCGCTGAAGGACTACGGCCAGCAGTCCACCGCAAGCGGCCAGTCCGGTGCGCAACTCGCACAAACGGCATTCTCCAACGCGGTCGCTATCCGCAACGCGGAGCAGGCGATCACGGACGCGAAGAAGCAGGCCGCGAGGGCTGCGCAGTCCTCCGCGGACCAGATCTACTCGGCACAGGAACGCGTCGCCCAGTCCGCATACAGCCTGCAGCAGGCCAACCAGACCCTCACCGACTCTGAGAAGTCGTTGATGGACGCACAGAAGGCCTTGACCCAGGCGCAGCTGGACGCGGCGAACCAGCAGAAGGATCTGAACAACAGCGCCGCGGACGCGAACATCGCAGTCCAGCAGGCCGAGCTGAATCTCACACAGGCCCGCGAGAAGCTCGCACAGACCACGAGCAGCAGCCTGTCGACGGACGACCAGAAGAAGCAGGCCGCGCTCGATCTGGCGTCCGCCCAGCAGGCACTGATTGATGCGCAGCAGCACCAGGTTGAGGCGCAGCAACAGGCCGACGCGGCTAACAAATCGGGCATCGACGGCATGCAGGCTGTCGTCTCGGCGCAGAACGCCGTACAGAAGGCCACCGAAGGTGTCGCCTCAGCGCAGCACGGCGTGAAGGACGCGGCACTGGCGCAGAAGGACGCGCAAACCGGCCTCGCTCGCGCAGTGCAGGCCGCGGCGCAGCAGCAGGCAGATTCGGCCGAGGCTGTCCAAAAGGCTGTCCAAAACCTCAAGGACACGCAAACGGAGCAGGCGCTGGCTGCTGCAGCGGCAGCGTCGACCGGTGGCGCGGCGGTTAACAAGTTCGCGCAGGATATGGCCAATTTAACGCCCGCCGGCCGTGCTTTTGTTAATCAGTTGCTGTCCATGAAGGGCGGCTTCGCGCAGCTGAAGGACACGGCTCAGACATCGATCCTGCCGGGTTTCATGCCGCTGCTGGCCGGGATCAGTGCTGCGATGCCCGGGATCAACACCGCGATCGGGCAGATGGGCAAGCTGATTGGCGGCGTTGCGACGCAGTTCGGGCAGTTGCTTCAGGACCCTGCGTTCCGCGGCAAGTTGGGTCAGATCTTCGACGACGGGCTGAAGGCGGCGCAGATCTTCTCCAGCGGCGTTGTGCCGATGGTCCAGGCCGTCGTAGATGCGGTACAGAATGCCGGCCCGATCGTGGAGGGGCTGGCCGGCGGATTTAAGGCGTTGATGACGTCCGGCATCCCGTCGCTTCTGCAGAACCTGGTAACCAGCGGTCAGGGAGCGGGGACGCTGTTTCAAAGCTTGGGGACGTTGATCTCCAACCTGGCCGGCCCGGTCGGCACTATCGCTGGCGCGCTTGCAACAGCACTGGCGCCAGCGGCTCAGGTTTTGGCGTCGCCGCAGGTTGCGCAGGCGTTGCAGTCGGTCGGCGCATCCCTTGCCAAGATCGTCATCACTTTGTCGCCGGTGATTACGATGCTTGCGCAGGGTCTCGCGGGGGCTCTGATGCTTGTGGCGCCGCTGCTGCAGTCTGTTGCCGACTTCATCCAGCGCAATCAGGCATGGCTAGTGCCGTTGGTGAAGGTTCTTACCCTGGCAGCCCTTGCCTTTCTGGCCCTGCAGAGCCCAGTCGTGCTGATCACGGGCGCGCTGATCGGAGTGGCGCTCGGAGTCAAGTACGTGTGGGACCACTTCGATGCCTTCCTCGGGTTCGTGAAGACGTGGTGGCCGGAACTGCTCGCACCGTTCACTCTCGGAACGTCCCTGATCATCGGCCACTGGAACGACATCGTCGGCTTCGTCAAGCTCCTGCCGGGGCGCCTGCTGTCGGCGGGCGGCCACATGTGGGACTGGATCAAGGACAAGATCAACGATGCCTACGGATGGGTGGGCCAGCAAGCCGATAGCCTGGTCAGGCTGGTCGAGGGCCTGCCTGGGCGCGCGGCCAGGGCTGGCTCGGGGCTTTGGGCCTGGGTGAAGCAGGAATTTCTCGTCGCCCTTAACGGCATCGCCGGGGCCTGGAACTCCTTGCACTTCTCGACGCCGAGCTTCCACATCCCGATCCCGTTCACTGACGGCATCAACGTCGACTCCGTCACTGTCGGCGTTCCGTCGATCGGTCCGTTCAGGGCGATCGGCGGACCCCTCGGTAGGGGCGGTTTGGCTGCGGTCATCGGCGACGGCGGCTGGGAGCCGCTGCGCCTGCCGGACGGCACAACCGTGATTCCCCACGCCAACGCGCAGGCAATGGCCAGTTCGGGCGCTCTGGCCTCAGGCGCGACCGGCGTGGCGCTCCTCGTCGAGTGGGTCGGCGGCAACGCTGGCGACGAATTCCTGACGTGGCTGCGCAAGAACATCCGCATTCGCTATGGGTCTGACCCCCATTCGGTTCAGAAGATGCTCGGGCAAAGCTTCTAGTTATGCCGTCTAAGCCAGATTGGTAAGTGATCACCATCCATCGGTATAAGACGTTCAACTCGCCCATGGTGACCACTGCGGCGCCCACGCCAGTCACTACGGGCACGACCATCAAAACAATGCTTCAGTTGGCGACGCCGTCAACACGGCAGTGCCAACTCATTTCGTGGGGCTATTCCATGTCGGCCGTGCCCGGGTCAACTGGTGGCGTCATTGAACTCATCCAGACCGACGTTGCCGCGACCGTCACCGCACACGTGGCATCGGGCGTTGTGCCGCTGGACCCAAATGCACCAGCATCACTGATGACCCTGGGAACATCAGCGACCGGCTATACCGCCACGGCTGAAAACTCGACGACGGCCACGCGCCTACTCGATTTCGATCAGATTCCACCGACGGCGGGTACGGTGCCAACCACGTTCGACTACCAATGGGTACTCGACGAACGCCCCATCATTGCAGTGTCAAAGTTCCTTCGCGTCAGGGTGACATTTGCGGCGGCCGTGAACATGACGTGCTGGCTCTGCTGGGACGAATAATCTGATAGCCACCTGCTAGGCTATGTTCATGGCCGTCCGCATTGGCGAGGAGTACGAACGTTGGACCGTTGTCGAGATCATCTCCAGCAAAGTAGCGAGATGTCGATGTGACTGTGGCACCGAACGGTCCGTGCGTGTTGGCAACCTACGCCAGGGCAAATCGCGATCTTGCGGATGCCTTCAACGTAACGTAGCCATCGCACCCGGGGACCGCTTTGGCCGCCTGACCGTACTTGATACCCCCGCCAGATCGGCAATCAAGTGCCGATGCGATTGTGGCACTGAAATCAACGCCAAGGCTATTCACCTGGTGGCGAAGGCGGTGCTCTCCTGCGGGTGCCTCCGGCGTGAAACTACTAGCAGCAGAGGGAAAAAGAACCGCACCCACGGCCTTTCAAGTCACGAGCTGTATGGCACCTGGACGCGCATGGTTGCCCGTTGCACCAATCCAACCAGTCGGGACTACCACTGCTACGGCGGTCGCGGCATACAGGTGTACGGGCCATGGCTTCAGGTTGCGGTGTTCATCCCAGAAATTGTTTCCCTCATCGGAGAGCGCCCTAAGGGCCTGACCCTCGACCGCATCGACGTCAACGGCAACTACGAGCCGGGAAACGTGCGGTGGGCAACACGGCTCGAGCAGAGCCAAAACCGGCGCCCGAGGTAGCCGAAGCACAACGGGGGTGCTGTGACCAACACCGCAGCACATTTGTCATCATGGGGTTCGCGGTGGCGACGTAACACCCCGAGCCCCATGAACCCGGCCGGCCAGCCATTCGACACCGGCCCGGCCGGACCAATCGGGCTCACCGTCGAGATCTGCTTCGACCCGATCTACGAGGTGTGGACGGACATCTCGCGGTACGTCTACTACCGCGACAAGATCCAGGTCACTCGGGGTCGATCCGACGAGACGACGCAGCCCCAGCCGCAGTCCGCCGCCTTGACGCTGAACAACAGGGACGGGCGTTTCTCCCCCCGCAACGCTGCCGGCTTCTGGTACGGCCTGATCGGACGCAACACCCCGATCCGCATCTCGCGAAAAGTCAACGGATCCGACATCCCCTACTACCGGTTCTGGGGCGAAGTACCGTCCTGGCCCACCACAACCGAAATCTCCGGCACCGACGTCCACACTCCGATCCAGGCCTCCGGGGTCTTGCGCCGGCTCAACCAGGGCAGTCCCACCGCATACTCGGCGTTCTACCGCTCCGTCAGTCTCGGAATCGGCATCTCGAACTGCTTGGCATATTGGCCGTGCGAGGACGGAGCGAACTCCACGTCGCTGGCGTCGATACCTGTGTTCGTCAGCCCGGCAACAGGTCCAATGGTCCTGTCGGGGCAGACGCTTCCACAGCTCGCGTCGTTCAGCGGCTTCATCTGCTCCAGTCCGCTTCCGCTGCTCTCGGGCAGTACGTGGACCGGTGCCATTCCAGCGGACACCATCGGCGGTGCCGCTAACCCCGCTAACGTGCTGCGTTTCCTGTTGGGTGTCCCCAGCACCGGCGCCTACGACACGGCTGTCGTTGCGCGCCTGTTCACCACGGGCACGGTTGCGCGCCTGGACGTGCAGTACGGGGTCCTCAACAACGGATCGCTCCAACTCGCCGGATACGACAAGTCCGGTACTCAGCTGTTTGCCACCGGCTACGGATTCACAAGCCTCGACAACACTCCGATCCGCGTATCCATGGAGATGGTGCAGTCAGGATCGACCGTGGTCTGCAGCCTCGTCATTCTCGCGGTGGGGGCCACCGGCGGTACCTTCATGCAGCACACCGTTACCGGGGCAACGCTCGGGGCGGCCACCGGCGTCGTCATCAACCCCGACGGCCACCTCAACGACACCGCGGTAGGGCACATCACCTACCAGGACGACTATGAATCGCTGTTCAACCTGTCGAGCGCCCTCAATGCTCAACTCGGCGATTCCCCGTTCGACCGGTTCGCGCTTCTGTGCTTTGAAGAGCCTGGGGTCTTCGCCTCAACCGATTTCGACAGCGTCTTCTCCGACACCACCGTCACCATGGGCTACCAACTGCCTGATGCGTTCCCGGCGCTGGTCCAAGAGGTTATGGATACTGACGGCGGCATCCTGCTGGAGGCTCGGGATCAGAACCAGCTGCTGATGCGCCAGCGGGTTTCGATGTACAACCAGACGCCGAAGCTCACGCTGGACTTGGCGCAACATCAGCTTTCCGCGCCGCTCGCGCCCGAGGACGATGACCGCTTCACCCGGAACCTGATCACGGTCACCAGAGTTAACGGGTCCTCCTATCGGACGTCGCTTACGTCGGGCGCACTGTCTACGGCAACTCCGCCCAGCGGCGTGGGGACCTACGAAAGCACCATCTCCCTGTCACTCGGCACTGACGCGCAGACCATCGACCAGGCCGGCTGGCGGCTGATGATCGGCACCACCGACCGGGAACGGTACCCGCAGATATCGTTGAACCTGCGCCACCCGACGTTCACCTCCAACCCAACACTGACGCAGGCAGTCCTGAACGTCGAAGTCGGCGACACCATCCAGTTGGTGAACCTGCCCTCGTGGCTCCCAGCGGACCCGGCGCTGCTGATCGTGCAGGGCTACAGCGAAACCCTCGGCATCTACGAGCACGACATCACCTTCAACTGCTCGCCGGCGGATCCGTACCAGATCGCGATCCTGGAGGACCCCGTGCTCGGGCACGCCGACACCGACGGATCTCTGCTCGCGCACACCTATCCACTCGGCACCGAAACCACCATCCAAGTGGTGACAACCGGCGCCGCAACCGGGTCGCCGCTGTGGACCACCAACGCCGGCGATTTTCCGTTCGACATCGCAGTCGGCGGCGAGCGCATGACCGTCACGAACATCACCGGGTCGTCGAGCCCCCAGACGTTCACGGTGACACGTTCAGTAAACGGTGTCGTCAAGAGCCAGGCAGTGGCGACCGATGTCCGGCTATGGCAGCCGATGGTCCTGAGTTTGTAACGGAGGACCAACTTGGGCATCCCTTTCGCCGCAGGTCAGCGCATCCTGGCGTCAGATCTGAACCTGGCAACGCAGCAGGCGGCATGGACTTCGTACACGCCAGCATGGACGTCCAACGGCACGGCTCCCGCGCTCGGCAACGGCACGGTCGTCGGCTACTACGCAAAGGTCGGGCGCCTGGTCACCGCCAAGATTGAAATGAACTCAGGGTCGACGACCACCTTCGGTACCGGCTACTACTCGTGGTCGCTGCCGTTCACCGCGGCGGTAACCAGCGTCCCGACGAACCAGTTCGCACACTCGGGATCGATAGCCCTGTCGACTTCTGGCTCGGCCGTTTTCTACACATCCACGGCTTTCATCAGTCAAGGTTCGCCGGCGGTCGTCAATGGCCTGGTTAACGGCTCTGGCAACTTCCTTGGCGCTACGAATCCGGCGACGTTCTCCGGCTCGGGGGTGCAGTTCTGCATCACCATCACCTACGAATCGACGTCCTAATGCATCGACGCTTGGTCCGCGCACTGGCTACTGTCCTGCTGCTGCTTGGCGTTGCCGCGCCCGGGCCGCCAAGCACCGTGCGCCTTGCGACGCCGACGACGACCTCGACGGTCTCCGGCTGGACTTCGACGTGGAACTCGGCGCTCGGCTACGCGCCGGCCGTCGGCGGCTGGAATAACCAGACGCTAAGGATGGTCATCAGGACAAGCCTTGGCGGCTCAGAGCTTCGGCTGCATCTCTCGAACCGTTTCGCGTCGAGTCCGGCGGTCATCGGCCACGTCACCATCGGCACGCAGATGAACGGCGGCAGCACGCAGGAGACTGTCCCGCTGGATGTGACCTTCGGCGGCTCGACGGCGCTCACGCTCGGCTCCGGCGCCTCCGCAGTGTCGGACCCGATCCTGCTTGCGACCGCCCCGGCCACGCGCCTACTGGTGAGTATTTACGTGCCGCCCGGCGCGAACATGGTCACGTCGCGGCATGACGTCGCCGAGGAGACGAACTTCAACTCGAACGGCGGCGACGCGAGCACCGCGCAGTACTACCCGACCAGCAACACGTTCGGGTTCTACGCCCTCCTTGACGGCTTGGATGTCCCGGCCGCCGCGCCTTCAACGGTCGTGGCGATCGGCGACTCCATCACCGACGGCCTGCACACCGACTCCGACACCGACACCCGCTGGCCGGACTACCTTGCCGCGCGCGCGGCAGCGGCCGGGCTGGCCGTAACCGACCAGGGCATCAGTGGGTCCGAGGTCACCGTCGACCAGAGCTTCGCGCTGTCCGAGCTTGACCGCTGGCAGACGGACGTCCTTAGTCAGCCGGGCGTCTGCGCAGTCATCGACGCGGGCGGGATCAACGATCTGCGCAGTGGGGTGTCCGCGGCAACGCTAATCGCCGCGAAGCAGAGGCTCATCGCCGAGTCTCACGCGGCAGGCCTGCGGTACTACCTAACGACCCTGACCTCGGATGCGGGCTCTACCGGCAGCAGCGGCACCGAGGCCGCACAGTGGGCCGTCTTCAATCAGTGGGTGCGTGGAGGTGCCACGGGCGCCGATGGTTACTTCGACTTCGACGCAGCGGTAGACGCCGGGGGTGCGCTGAAAGCGGTTTACGACTTCGGCGATCATCTGCATCCGAACTCGGCGGGCGCAGCGATGCTCGCCAACGTTGCGACGGGATTTTAAGGCGCACGATCTTGGAGCGCCGCGCTTATACCGCCTTTTGGCCACTCCGCCCCTTCAGCCTCTCGGGGTGGAACTCCCGCATGTAGTCCAACCACGACGGTGGGTCGGCTGTGCGACCAAGGGCGAAGTCAACCGACCGTTCCAGGTGCCACAGGCCAGGTGTTTGGCCGCTGGCCCCGATCTCCACCCTTTTCTCCGGTGACAGCTGGGCCGGGTGGAATGGATTCCGACTCAGGTTGGCGAGCCACGCGCGATGCTCCAGCGCGTCCTCAATTCTCAGGTACGCCACGATTCCGCCGTACACGACGAATAGCGGCGCGACCAGGGCGACAAGGTTGAGCACCGTATCCGCGTCCATGAGCGCCACCCCCTATCAGCATTCTGCTACCGGAGACCGGCTTGCGGGGCTGACAACGCAAACGAAGTACGACAAGGGGGCGTTGTGACTGCTGCGCACGATCAGATGCAGACCCTGCACATCCTGTCCCACGTGCCTGAGCACGCCCCGCGCGAAGGCGATCCGCACTACCACCTGTTCGAGCAAGCCAAGGCACGGATCAAACGCCAGGGGCTGTGGAAGTGCGTCATCGCCGACGACCTGTGTGGTGGCCCGGTAGCCCTTCACCATTCGCATGTTGAGTTCTCGCAGATCAACGCCGTGGATGAGCACAAGGTGGAGCAGGCGCTGGGGCTGCACTTCGAGAACGACGAGGCGTTCCAACTGTGGGTTGAGGGTCCCGGGAACCTCGAAGTTTTGTGCCGGAATCATCACACTTCGCACTACGGCGTTCACGTCGTGCCCGCAGCCCTGTGGGAGGCGATCCGGTTCCATCGTGCCGGAGCCCCCGCAGCGGCAGAGTTCGTCGCGGCCAAGGACCTTCCGAAGTGACCAGTCGCACCTGGGTGGCACCCGCCGTCTTCGGCGCCTTCGACGGGCTTACCTCGTCACTCGGTGTACTACTTGCCCTCGCCGGCCAGCCGCACCTTGTGCTGCCGACCGCCGTTGGCGTTGGCTCCGCGGAGATGGTCGGCATGGCGGCCGGCCAGTGGCAGTCCGACAGTGAGGATGGGCCGGGCGCCGCGGTTGTCATCGGCGTGGCTACCGGCGCCGGTTGCGTACTACCTGCCGTACCGTTTGCGGTCGTGCCGCCAACGGCTGCGGCAATCGCTTCAGCCATCCTGGTGCTGGCGGTGACCGCGGCGATAGCCCGGTCGCGCGCGGATCGCGGCCGGGTCCGCGCCGCCGTCGAGTCCTACGCCATCCTGGCCGCAACAGCCGTGGTCGTGCTGCTCGTGCACCTGCTCACACCGGGCGGTGGTGCATGACCTGGCTGACGCACATCCTCGGGCTCGACAACGCGAGCGGCGTGCCGTACTTGGCGTGGTCCGGAGTGGGCGGCGACCTTGGATATCTGGCAGTCGTCGGAGCCCTTGTCGCGCACTACAAGCGGCACACCTGCCACGTGAACAGCCCGCGGTTCTGCTGGCGCCCCGGCACCCATTCGGTCGAAGGCACCCCCTTCCGCGCGTGCCGCCGTCACCACCCCACGGTGCCGGACCAAATCTCCGCAGCTCACATCGCCAAAGCCCACGCCGAACAGGCGGCAAGGAGTGCCGAGCAGTGACGATCTTCTTCCCGGATATCTCCTCCTACGAATCTGGCCTGACGATCCAGCCCGGCACCGTTGCGGTCATTGCGAAGGCCACGGAGGGCACGTACTACCGGGACGCCGAGTACTCAAATTTCGAACAGCAGGCGGCGAAGGTCGGCGCGATCTTCTCGGCCTACCACTTTCTCAAGGCTGGCAACGCCTCAGCGCAGGCCGACTACTGCCACGCGATGGTGGGCTCGACGCCGGTCATGCTGGACGTGGAAACCGAGGGCGCGTCGAAGCCGACGGTCACCGACGTCGCGACATTCATCGCCCGCATGCACGTACTCGGCGGCAGGGTGTGGGGCGCTTACATCCCGAAGTGGTACTGGCAGCAGGTCGGCGGCGACCTGGCGTCGCTCGGCGTGGCCGTGGTCTCGTCCAGCTACGCCGCGTACTCCGACACCGGCCCCGGCTGGGCCCCTTACGGCGGCATCACCCCGACGGCCTGGCAGTACACCGACAAGCAGCCCTACGGCGGCCAGACCATGGACTTCAACGCCTACCGCGGCACCGTAGCCGAGCTGGCCGCGCTCATCAACGGCACCGGCACTCCCTCCCCTTCAACCTCTTCTGGAGCCGACATGGCCCTGACGGACGTCGTTCATTTCTCCCCCGAGTTGGTGAAGCGCTACTCGGAACTGGCTGGCGAGGGCTTCGGCACTTCAGCCCCGCTGGAAACGGTGCTGGGCTGGATGGCCGGCCGCGTCGCCCACCTCGCCGACACGCAGGACGCCGTCGTCGAGGCCGCGGTGGCGCCGGTCAAAGCTGAGCTGGACCTGGTCAAGTCGGCGATCGCCGCACTCCCGGACCTGATCAACACGCACGTCGCGAACGGCGCGACCGCCGAGCAGATCGCTTCTGCGGTGATGCACCACCTATCCGCCGACGCCGCAAACGGCTAACCGCGGCACGGGACTACATGGCATCACACGGACTGCTCGCTTCGGCAATGCCGATTCTGTCCGCAGCGGGAGGGCTGTCCGGGATCGCCGCGGTCGTCACCCTCGTATACAAGCGCCGAGAACAGAAACAAGCCGACCGCGCCGCCGCCAGCGCCGAGCAGTACCGCGAATTCGAAGCCGCGCGGGAGTTGACCACCACCGCCCTGAGCCTGCTGGACCCGGTGAAACGGGCCCTCGGCGAGGCTGAAGAGCGCATCAAGGCTTTGCAGAGGCAAGTGGTCGACCTGGAAACCGCCGCGGCGACACTCACCACCGCCATGGAGGCACTGGCTGCCGCGTCCCAAGCGGAGCGGGCCGAGCTCGAGACCAGGCTGGCGGAAGTCACCGCCGAACGGGACGCGGCAACCACGAAGCTCGGTGCGGTCACCCAAGAGCGTGACGAGCTCCTGGTAAGGCTTGCGGCCCAGGACGCGGAACTCGACGCGCTACGGCGCCAAACCCACGGCAGCGCCGCATGAGGGAGAGAGTCGTGCCGTTTCGTCTGCACCGTCACCACTCAAACCTCGCCGCAGCCGAGCGCCGACGCCTCGCGGCGCCGCTGGAGCGGGTCCAGGAGCGGCTTGCAGACCTCGGTACCGACCTCGACACCCTCGCAGCCGATGTCAGCAGCGTCGCGTCGCGGATGCGGCAGATGGCCGAGCAGGTCGCGAACCAGACAGGAGGTGCTGGCGATGAGTGACGACGAGCACGAGGCGGCTACCGACGCCGAGAGGCTGGCTGCGGCTGCCGGCCTGGTGTCGCACAGCACCGAATCGCTGGTCGACCAGATCGCTGGGCTGCGGAAGGATTTCCGTACCGCCCGCGAACAGGCCGAGGCCGACCTTGAAGCGGCGAAGCAGCAGGCGGCTAAGGACGTCGCCACCGAGCGGCGGGACCGGCGCCGCGCCGGCTGGAAGTTTGCGCTCGTCGTCTTCGTTGACGTGGTGCTGTCTGCGGCGTCGCTGGGGCTGTATGTGGACCAGCGCAGCACCGAGACCAAGCTGCACGAGACCCAGGTCGCGGTGTTGTGCCCGCTATACAGGTTGTTCGCACAGGCGATTGCCGCGCCGCGGGTTGGGGAGACGGCACAACAGAAGGCGACACGCCTGGCCGCGGCCGGCCCGATCCGCAACGGATACATCAAGCTCGGCTGTTCCCCGCCTCTTCCCCCGCCTCCGCGCTGATCCCGCATGGCCCCAACCGGCCCCCTCACCTGGTTCCCGCCGGGTGAGGGGGCCGGTTTTCGCGTTCCCTACCGCAGGTGCTCGGCCAGCGTGTCGCGCAGGCCTTCCCAGGGGTACGGGTCGTAGCCGGAGCCGTGCGGCAGGAACCTTACCTCGGCCAGACGGCGCACGTGCTGGGCAAACGCCGGATGCCTCCGCAGCACGTCTTTCGCCCATACGTGCGCCACGACCGGCACATTGGTTCCGATCTGCTCGTTCAACAGCCCGACCGCCGCATTGTCGTTGATCAGCAACGCCCACTTCGCCAACGTGTTCACCGTCAGCGGCACCACCGCCACCGCATCCGGCGGCGGCACGGCAGACCTCGGCTCACCCGCACGCCGGGACTCCACGCGCACCAGATGCCCGCTCGCCTCAGCAACCGCAGCCAGGTCAACAAACCCGGCGGTGGAGGCTGGGGTGCACGTCACCCACACATCCCACCCAGCCTCACGCAGCACCCTCACACCCTCGTGCAGGCTCATAGCAGGCGGCGCGGCGCAGGCGACCAGATACAGGACAGGCATCCGCCCATCCTGCCGCACTGCCCGCGCCAGGGGTGCGCCAGGATCCCGAACTGCGACACGGCACCGATACTGAACAACGTGACCCCCGAATCGGACAACCCCAGCGACGGACGACGCGTTCGGCGCCTGCGACGACGCGCCGGACTCACCCAGGCCGAGTTCGCCTCCCACATGGGCCGCTCCCAAGCCTGGGTATCCGGCGTGGAAAACAGCCAGATCGCCCTGGACTCGGTCGAACTCATCAACCGCGCCGCCCGGGTGCTGCGAGTCGAACCCGGCGAGATCACCGGCAACCCGCGGCTGCTGCCCTCCCCGCTGGCCGAAAGAGCCCAGGCTGCGATCTGCGGAATCCGGCGTGTCGTACAGCGGTTCGACCTGCCACCTGACTGGCCCGTGGACCCGCGCCCCCAATCAGGGTTGGCCGCATCCGTCGCACACCTGACCGCGCTGCGCCGGCGCGCCCGCTACGCCGACCTCGGCGAGCAAGTACCCGACGTCATTCGCGAAATCCACGCCGCAGCAGCCCACGCCGACGGCACCACCGCCGAGGGCTTGTACGCGCTGCTGGCCATGGCCTACAAGGAAGCCGACGCCGTCGCCCACAACCTCGGCCACAACGACCTCGCCACCCTCACCGTCGAGCGGATCCGCTGGTCCGCCGACCGGGCGGCCAGCCCCGACATCGCAGCCATCGGCGACTACCTGCGGGTACGGGACTTGTGGGCGAACCGGCTGTACGACGACGCACTGCTGGTCATCGAGCAGCGCCTGAACGCCGCGGACATCGACGACACCGTTGCCGGGTCGCTGCTGCTGCGCGGCGCCATCACCGCGGCCCGCGGCGGATCAGCGGACACTGCGCGCACCTGGATGGAACAGGCCCACCGGCTCCTCGACGACGGCGTCGGCCCGGACCGGTACGAATTGACGTTCACCGCCGCGAACATCGCCATCCATGACGTCGCCATCGCCGTCGAAACCTTCGACAGCTCCCGCGCGCTCGCCCTCGATGCCGCCACCTGCGCACCGCAGACCGCGCCCCCGTCGCGGCACGCCCGGCACCGCCTTGATGTCGCACGGGCCTGCGTCTACCACGGCGCCTACGAACGCGCCGTCACCGAGATCGAAACCGCCGAACGCCTCGCACCCCTGATGATCCGCAACAGCCCGCACGTGCCGCAGGTCATGCGGACCCTGCTGGAGCGCCGCGGCGGCAAGGAGAGGGTACGGCGTCTGGCCGCACGGCTGAACCTTGGCTGAGCACGACATCAGCCCGGTTGATATCGGCAGGTCAACCGCGCTCTACGGTGCGGAAATGAACACGCCGACGCAGATCACGACCAGATACGGCCATGTTGAAGGCGCCTTCAACGGCGATCGTGCGGGCATTGACGCTGCCTACGCGTTCGTGCGCAGCGCCATCGGGGACACACCTGGCGCCGAACTCGTCGGCGATGTGCTGCTGATCCTCGCCGGCAACGCGGTGCTCCACTCCGATACCCGCCTCGGCGGGCAGTTCCGGGTCCAGGTCGCATCCCTGCGCGGACACTGGAAGGTGCGGATCGACGACGACGGACACGCGACCGGGTCTCCGCACCTTGTCGGCTCCGAACGCGGCGAGCCGCTGCACGGGCTGGCCGCGCTGAACGCCGCCGGGGTGCAATGGACGCTTCCCGGGGATGGCGCGATCCTCGCCGAGATCGACTGCCCGCTGCCGGATGAGACCCCGGCGGACCTGTCGGTGCCGGCCAAGCGCGCGGCTGCCTCGATCCTCTGATGGGACCGGGAACGCGCTCACATCGCCCTCACCGCCGCGGTCATCTCCGCATCCCGGGCGATCCCGAACTCCGCCACCGGCTCCAGCGCCTCCATCAACGCCAGGCCGCAGTCAGTCAGCGCATAGGAGGTGCGCCGGCCCACCTCCGCCGGGATCTGGACCACCAGGCCCATGCGCTGCAGCATGTCCAGACGGTCCGCGAGGATCGAATCCACCAGGTGACTGGACACCACATCGGGGCTGGTGTCAGCAGCCGCATTGACGACCCCGATGATCCGGTACGGGCGCAGCGGTCCGCGAGTCAACGCGGCCAGAGTCGCAAAAGTCCACTTCGGGCGCAGCACCACCCCGAACAACACCGCCGTCGCACGGCGCCGCAGCCTCTCCTCCGCCACCTCGTCACTGTCCCCGGGGCTGCGCATCGGTATCGGCTCGCGGAGGTCCAGGTGCTGCTGCATCCGGGCACACCGCACCAGCCAGCGGTAGCGCTCCCGGCCGTAGGCGGTCGCATCGGTAAGGCTGTCCAGCATCTCGTACCCGAGCGCGGTCAGCGAGTACTCGCGGCGCCGGCCGACCAGCGGCCCGGGTTCGATCAGTCCGCCGCGAGTGAGGGTCCCCACGTGCCGGGTGACGGACTTGGGATAGACCGTGTGCGGGCCGAAGACGGGTACGTTCACTGAGCGTGTTGCTTTGAGAACGCCGACGATCTCACTCGGTGACATCGGCTGCGCTCTCAGTAACACCAGAACGGCGTAAAACCATCGGTCCCGCAGCCAGTCCACAGTCATGCCGCAGCCGCGAAAGTGCTCACAGTCCCACAGCAACGCCTCGCTCCCCTTCCCCCCGAGTCTGGCCGAAAAGCGTTATGCGCGCTGTACGACGAGCTACACCCCTCGCTAGTTGCTCAAAGCTTTGATTCATCACCCGTATGGGTGACACGGGTGCCCCAACCTGGCCCTACTGGCAAACGATCACTTCTTTTTTTGTCCGTGGTTTCGGTCTGGATCACGAGGTAAAACGCTCGTAAAGTGCTGAGTCTCAGGGTGACCTAGCCACGGGCCATCAACACCGCGACGGAAGCGCTGACCTCATGAGCCCAGCTCAACCAGCCCCCGAACCGACCCGGACCAAGAGCCCACAAGGCCGGGCACGCCGTCGGTCAAGGGCTGCGGAATCCGAATCCCCGCTGTCACACTTACGGCGGCGCTTCATCCGCGCCGCGTGCATCGCCGGCGGCGGCTATCTGGCGGTCATCGCCATCGACGTCGTGTTCCCTTCGGCGCTTACGCTCAAGGAGACCATGGGCCTGGAATTCAGCATCGGGTTCCTGGGCGTACTGCTGACGCTCGTTGCGATCGGACTGTGGTTCCTCACGCAAAACACCACCTACACCCTGTCGCTGCTGGACATGATCGACGCAGCCAATAACGCGGGCAACGTGGCGAAGTCCAGAACGCCTGCCACCTTCCCAATCCCACGGCAAGGCAGTGCGGCGGCAACTCCGATACCGATCGAGCGGGGGCATCAGGTGCGGCAACAGCGAGCGCATCGGGCCGGGTGATTCAGAGGGTACGTGCACGGCCCGTGCGCAAGAAGATGATCACCACGTGTGCACGAATAGTGCACGTGATCAAGAAGAGAGGCGGTGCGCATCGGCGCACCGCCTCTCACCTGCCGTTTAACGTGGGCGATACTGGGATTGAACCAGTGACCTCTTCCGTGTCAGGGAAGCGCGATGCCCAGGTCAGAACGTTGAGGCTGGCCAGAGCGCTGCATCTTTGTCCACGGATGTCCACTCGTGTCCAGCGCTGTCAACCTGGCTCTGTGCATGAATCGTGCACGACTTCGATCACCTTGAGTCATCATGTTCTTGATGCCCGTGCATCCACTTCCGACATGCTCGGGCGCTGAAGCGCTGCCAAGCCGGTCTCGCCCCAGAGGTCAAGAATGGCCTGATGCTTGGTCGGATCAAGATGGGCGTACCGCTGAGTAGTTGAGTACTTCTCGTGCCCGAGAAGGTCCTGCACCCGGTACAGGTCGATCCCGCCCATCACCAGCCACGAAGCCGCCGTGTGCCGCATGTCGTTCGGGCTGCCCCGCCGCACCTTGTGTGCTGCGATTTCACACAGCACAGGTTCACCCTGGTCGTCGAACTCTCGGCAGTCGCACATTCGCGCCGCCGTCAGCGCGGGGTTGAAGACGCGGTTGCGGAAGTTGTTGTCGTTGAGGAAGCCGCCGCCCGGGGCAGTGAACACCATGTCCGACCGATCCTTGCCGTAGATCTGTCGCTCAAAGCGCTCCACCAGGAACGGCGCGATTGGAAGCGTGCGGTAGGACTTCACGGTCTTCGGGTAGTCCCGAAGCCTCCCGTCGACCGCGACCCGGACGATGTGGGCCAGGCGAAGCTTCAGGTCGATGCAGTCAACCTTCAGGCCGGCGAGCTCCTCAATTCGAGGACCGACGTGCATGTCGAACTCCACCAGCAGTTTGTACGGCTTCCCGGTTGCCGCAACGATGGCGGTGGCTTCCTCGTGGCTCCAGAAGAACGGTGGCTTGCGAGGTGCCTGCGGTACGGCGAGGCTGCGTGCGGGGTTCGTGATGATGCGGCCCGTGTCGACGGCGTCGCCAAGCATCTTGGACATCAGCTTGGCGATGTTGATGATGGTCGGGATCCCAACTGCCGGGTCCTTAACGAGATCTTTCACCCACCCCTTGATGTCCTCGCGGCCAACCTCCAGCTCTTCGAGGGTCCACTCGCCATAGCGGGGCTCAACCCAAACGCGCCAGGTCGAGTCCTCGCGGGCCTCGGTTAGGTCGGCCACGACACGACCTTTCAGCCACTCCTCGTGCCAGGCCGACAGCTTGATGCGTCCGCGGCGGGGGTCTCGGAAGCGCCCGTTCTTCTTGGCCGCTTCCTGATCGTTAGCCCACCGCTCAACCACAGCCCTGTCGGGGTCGGTGTAGGGAATCCGCTCACCCTTAACGTAGACAAGCGCCTGCCAGTTGCCCGAGGGAAGTTGCCGGATGGTTGCCACTGCGGCCCCCTGTGGTTGTCGATGACCTGCTTTAACGGTAGCGGCAGCATCAGACGGAGTCAGGGCCTTCGCTACTACGAGGCTTGATCCTCTTCATTCTCGATACTGCGAAAAAGGGCACCGTCCTCCCGAGCACCTTCCATCGCCGCCCGCTCGTTTCGGCGGTACCGCTCAAGAATGGTCTTGCGTACCCTCAGGCTGAGATCGGTCCAGCTCATAATCTCCTGCGCGCGAGGGTCGGAGATCACTTCATCCGCTTCGCCAACGCCGAGCAGCTCTAGCAAGCCGTGGTGACCAGCCGCACGCATGGCTTCAACCGGCGGCCGGCCAAAGAAGAGCGCAGCTCGACCGGCAGTGTCGGCGTCCGGAGCCTTCGTTGCCCCATCGCGCCACTTGCTAATGGCGGAGGGTGTTACTTTGGCTGCTTTTGCAAGGTCTTGCTGCTTGGCTTCGGGATGTGCCGCGAACTGGGCATTCACCCAAGCCGGCCAGGTGGCTTTGCTGTCCGGCGCGCCGCCGCTGCTTGTCATGCGCCATTCCATTCGGTCGCGTGTCGTAAGCACCCTATCCCCTAAAAGTTGCCTGTAGGCAATTTTCCTTGCCGACACTCCGCGCCATGCCCTACGCAACCTAGGCGTCACGGCGCGTGATGACCAGTATCAGGCCACGAATTTCCTGCTCGCTCGGGAGCATCCGTACCCTGCGCGCCCCATTTTCAAGAGTGGTTGTGATCATGACTACGTGGCTGTAGTGTCGTGCACGACAGAAAAGGTTGCCTGTAGGACACGCGACCGAAGGCCTGTAGAACCGAGGACGGCCGATGCCAATCCGCCCCATCCCGCGCTACAAGCTCCTCCCGAACGGTCTCGACAACATCGTCGACAGCGACCCCGAGAATCTTCGGAAGGGCAACGGCGCACCGAACGTCGCCGCGATCGCCCGCGCCGCCGACATCAACAAGAGCGCCTTCAACCGCTTCGTCAAGGGCAAGCGCCCCTGGGCCGGGTACGGCACCGTCCAGCGCGTATCGACCGTCGTCGCCGAGGCCCGTGACATCAGCGTCGAAGAGGCTCAGCGCATGATCTTCGTGCCCGTGGAAGACGCGGTGGCGGCATGACCGCGACAACCCGCGAGGCGCGGAACGCCGCAGTGAAGCTCCTCACTATCCCTGAGGCAGCTGAGCGGATGGGAGTCAGCCGCTCTCACGTCTACAACCTGATCGGGGCTGGCGAACTGGAGTTCGTCAACGTCGCCCTTCGCAAGAACGGACCGACGAAGAAGCGGGTCACCGAAGCCGCGATCGAAGCGCTGTGCGAATCCCGCACCAAGCGACACCCGCGGCGGCGACTCGTTCGGGGGGCTGCGCTGTGAGCGCCAAGAAGCGTCCCAACATCCATAACCTCCCGGCGGCGGTGTACCGACTGTTCGACGAGCACGGCGTCCTACTGTACGTCGGCGCGTCCTACGACCCCAATGCACGCATCAAACGCCACATGGCGAAGTCGTGGGGATCGGAAATCGCCCGCACCAAGGTCAGCTGGTACGACGATCGCCGGACAGCCTTCGGTGTCGAAGCCATTGCGATCCGCGAGGAAGATCCGCGGTACAACCGCGATTCGCCCAACCCGCAGTCCTTCGAGGTGACCGGCATCCCAAGCGAGGCCGACTACGACCGGTGGGACGAAGACATCGTTCGCGCCCTAACGGAACTCGGTCACTAGCACCTTCAACGCGTGAGGGCGATCAGCCGGCGGCCACCAGCCAATCGCCCAGATCACGCAGCACCGTCACGAGATCAATCACTGCACTCAGGAAGAAGGTGACGGAATTGCGCTGGTTCCAGCGTAAGCCCCGTTCGCACCGCAAGACCAATCGCAACGACTTAACGGTCGTTTCTCGCCAGCCGCAGACCGCCGTGGTTCACGCGGTCGAGAAGCTGCCGTCGCTCCCGCCCGGGACGATGCCGCAGCGCACGGTGGAACTGCCGAAGCTTCCGCCGCGCACCGCCCCGACGCCGATGCCGTCGAGGGCCGAGTTGGACGAGGCGGCAAAGCGTCTAACGAGCTCGTTCAGCGGCCACTTCCGGCTCAAGGGCAACGTGCCGCTGTTCCGCGACGACATGACGTTGGACGAGTTCGACGAGCAGCGCACGGAGCGTTTGCGTCGCCTCCAAGACCTGTCGAAAGCGTGGCCGGACGCGCACGGCGTGAACTTCGGCGACCATCACGGTCCGAAGACGCTGGTGTTCTCCACCACCGACTACCCCCGGTTCAGCGACGGCACCGGCTCGATCCCGGCGGTGAAGCGATGAGCGTTCTCACCGACCGGTTCATGCTGAACACGCACGCCGCCGGCCACAAGCTCCTGTTCTCCGCGATCGACGTCGCCGCGAAGGTCCACACCCTGCTCCCTGACGGCGTGACCTTGAGGGCCTGGACGCTGCTGCCGTGCGAGGTCGCCGGCGAGGTGGTGTCGCTGGACGACAAGACCGCGATCGGCTGGATTGTTTGGCTCTCACAGCAGCCGGACTGGCGCTTCGAGGAGAGCCTGCTGAAGCACTCCAACTTCCTGCCCGAGCCCTATGCCGTCATCGCCGCGATCACCGACGTGGACGGCATGCAGGTCCGGATCTGGGCGCACGTCACGGCCGAGTCGCAGAAGGCGACGGTCCCGACCATCACGTCACAGAAGGCCGCGGTCTCGACCGTAACCAAGGAGAAGGGGGAGGCGGCATGACGACCATCTTGGAACGCGCCGAAGAGTTCGCCGCCATCCTGGACGACGCCCGCAGCGAGCGGCCGTGGCGTCACGGCACCTCGGTCACCACGCGCTGGTTCGACGGGGACATGCTGGACGAGGGTTCTGCCTGGATCAAGGCCAACTCGGACATCCTGCCGTACAACATCGACGCGTCGTGGCGGCAGATGGACAACGGTCCGCTGTTGACGCTGCGGGCGCGGAACGTCAAGGACGTGGCCGTGCTGCTGGCCTCGGCCTACGCACTTTCGGACCGTTTCGGCGTGGGCGTGTCGACGTATCAGCCGTCGCGCCTGGGCACGATCGGCGTGACGGTGGAGCGGATCTCCACGAACGGTTTCCGGGTCGGCGGCCTGCGGATTGACTTCTCCGGTTCGGCACGGACGGCGGTGGCGTCATGACCGCCGTTCTGGACACACGGACCCTTCCCGCTCTCGTCGAGCCTTCGGGCGCGCAGGTGATGCAGGACTGCGCCGAGGCTCTGGCCGATCCGTCGCTAATCGACGCGGTCTCCTCGTTCCTGGCCATGCACGAGGCTGCGGCCGAGGCGTGGGACCGGGCTCGCGCGGCGGATGCCGGCGGCTGGGGCGGTTTCGACGATGAGGCGGAGCGCCTGTCCGGTGAGGCCAAGGTCGCGTGGATGAAGATCGCGGTGGCTCGGTCGCGGCATGGCCTGTTCGTGGCGGACGAGGTGCTGGAGGTCGGCGCCGACTACTACGTGGGCCGGCGCCGGGCAGCCGGGCAGCCGGTGGTGCAGTCCGGCCCGTGCGACTGGTCGAGGGGGCGGTGAGCATGAGCACCCCACTGCCGCACCGCGTCCCGGGCGCCGCGCTCGTCGGCCCGCTGCCGACTGTCGGCTTCCATGACGGCTCGCGTGTCGTGTACTCGCCGCCGAAGGACACCATGGATGTCCGCTGGGAGACGTGCGTCCACCACCGTGTGGCCTGCGACTGCCGCGAGGCAGAGCACGCCGAGACCGTCAGCGAGCTGCGCCACGAGATGCGCAGGGTCGAAAAGGCGTTCGCCGAGATCCTCAAGGGCCATCAGACCTGGGCGTACACCGCTACGGGCGAAGACGAGTTCGCACAGTGCCAGTGCACCGGCTGCCAGATCGTGCGGCTCGCCGATGCCGGGCTGCGTTCGTACTCGCAGATCGGGCGCGAGCGTGAGGCTGCCGGGCTGCCGTGGACGATCGGTGGTGAGGAGTGACTCCCAAGGAAGTACAACTCGGCGAGATTCGCCGGCAGATCGCCGACTGGCGCAAGGACGCCGCCGGCAGCCGCAAGCGGGCGGCCGAGCTCCGGAAGCACGCCGACGAGAACGACTCCGAGGCCGCGCACGCCGAGGAGATGGCGCGCCGCTGGGAGGTCGTCCACGACGCCGTCCGGTTCGGCGTGGTGCCGAACCTGGACGGCTGCACCGGCCCGAACACCGAGGAGGTGCCGTTCTGATGACCATTACTACGGACGCGCCGCTGAAGTTCGAGGACTACACGGTGACCGGCCCCGGCGTCTACGACATCCCGGAGGACGTGTATCACGCCGACCCCGTGCCCGGCGGCTCGCTGTCCAGTACCGGCGCCCGGCTGCTCGTGGAGCCGGGCGGCCCGGCGAAGTTCGCCTGGGCGCGCAGCCACGGCAAGCTGCCCACCGAGGCTATGGAGTTCGGCACCGCGGCGCACCACCAGATCCTCGGTACCGGCGCCGAGGTGGTGCCGATCGACGCCGAGAACTACCAGACAAAGAAGGCGCAGCAGGCCCGCGACGAAGCCCGCGAACGCGGCGCGGTGCCGATGCTGCCGCATCAGCTCGACGCGCTCGGCGCCATGGCGCAGGCGCTTCGCGAGCACCCGTTGGCCTCAGCACTGCTGACCGGCTGGGGACGCCCGGAGCAGTCCGCGTTCTGGCGCGACAGGGAGACGGGTGTCATCTGTCGGTCCCGGTACGACGTGTTCCCAACCGGCAAGACGGTCCTGGGGCGCGTGCTGGTTCCGGACTACAAGACCGCTAAGGATGCCAGCCCGGAAGCCTTCGCCAGGGCCGTAAATGAGCGCGGATACCACCAGCAGGCACCGTTCTATCTCGACGGGCTGCGTGCGCTCGGGCTGGCCAATGAGGACGCGGCGTTCGCGTTCGTCGTGCAGGAGAAGACGCCGCCGTACCTGGTGGCGGTCTACCAGCTCGACGCCGCTGCCGAGTTGATCGGCGCCGCCCGCAATCGCAGGGCTCTGCGCACCTACGCCGAGTGCACCGCTTCCGGGCGCTGGCCCGGCTACTCCGAAGACATCGAGACCGTGAGCCTGCCCGCATGGGTGGAGATCCGGGCATGGGAGGACGAGGAACTGTGACCGAGATCGCCATCCCCGAGAGCAACGCGCCCGCCGAAGTGGTGCGGCAGATGCCCGGCACGCCGTCGCCGCTGACGCTATGGGCTGCCGAAGCCCACCAGGCCAGCATGGTCGCCAAGGCGCTGGCCCGGACCTCGTTCGTGCCCGCCAGCATGCGCGGCAAGGACAACGACCCCGAGAAGGCCAACGAGATCACCATTGGGAACGTCACTGCGGCGATCCTCACCGGCCAGGAGCTCGGCTTGCAGCCGATGGCGTCGCTGCGTTCCATGGACATCATCCAGGGCGTGCCGGGACTGCGGGCGCACGCCATGCGCGGCCTGGTCCAGTCCCACGGCCACAAGCTCGTGAAGACGTCCTCCAGTGCCACAAAGGTCGTGTATCGCGGCAAGCGCAAGGGTGAGCGCGACTGGCAGGAAGTCGAGTGGACCATCGAGCGCGCGCAAAAGCTCGGACTGACCGTCAAGGACCAGTGGAAGAAGCAGCCGGAGACTATGCTGATCGCTCGTGCGACCGGCGAGATCTGCCGCCTGATCGCCTCCGACGTGCTGCACGCGGCGCCGTACTGCGCCGAGGAACTGGACCCCGCCACGGCGGTTTCGCTCGGCTCGACCTCGGTATCCATCACCGCCGAGGAAGTCCTGAATGCCGTCGAGCCGAGCGCCGTCACCCCGTCGGATGCCAAAAACGAACCGGCGTGGTCGCCGCACGACGGCCATCCTGCTGGCGAGTTCGACCCTTGGTGCAACGGCTGCGCCGCCGAGTTTATTGCGGGCCGCGAAGCAGTGCGTCCGGACTACATGAAGCAGGCCGAGAAGGCGTCGAGCGCTGATGAGTTCCGGGCCGTGGTGACCGCGGCGGAGGCTGCCGGCCACATGGACGAGGCGCTGCGGACGAGCCTGGCTGAGGTGTGGAAGGCAAAGGCTGCCGCAGCCCCGGCACCGCATGCTCCGGCTCAAACGGAGGTTCAGGCCGAGCGTGCCGACGACGGCGAAAACGGCGACCCGGAGGAGTTGGACCGGGTGTACGCCGCGGTGGTCGAGAACGCCCCGGACTGGGACATGAAGCGGCTGAACGCCGAGTTCGCGTCCCGGAACGGCGGGGTGATGCTCAAGTCCGGCACCATCGCCGAGCTGCAGGTGTTCCTGGAGTGGCTGAAGGGCGGTGCGAAGTGACAGCGCCGTGGTGGGAGTCCGAGGCACTCGCCTGGGACACGGAGACAACCGGCCTGAACGTGCAGACCGACCGGGTCGTGACCGTCGCAATGGTCAGCCTCGGCGCCGGCAAGCCGACCTGCAAGCCGTTCCTCATCAACCCGGGCGTGGAGATCCCCGAGGCTGCGTCCCGGATCCATGGAGTGACGACTCAAATCGCCAAGGAGCGGGGCGTGGCCCCGGCCGGCGCGCTGGACGAAACCGCTGATGCGCTCGCCACCACCCTGTCCAAGGGCATGCCGGTGATCGGCATGAACCTGGTGTACGACCTGTCTCTGTTCCACTTCGACTGCCTGCGCAACGGCGTGGACACCCTGTCGAAGCGGCTCGGCGGCCACGACCGGATTCGCCCGATCGTGGACGTGTACTGCCTCGACAAGCAGTTCAGCCGCCGCAAGGGCTCGCGGAAGCTCGGCGACATCTGCGCCTTCTACGGCGTGAAGCACCACGGCGCCCACGACTCCGGCTATGACGCGCTGGCTTCCGCAATGGCTGCGGCAGCGATCGCGCGCAAGTACCCGAAGATCGCGGCGATGTCGCTGGATGAGCTGCACGACGCGCAGGTGCGGTGGAAGCACGAACAGAACGTCAGCTACCAGACGTACCGGCGCGAAGACCTGGGCGACCGGGACTTCACCGCCGACATGGGCTGGCCGCTGTACGACGAGGTACTGAAGGCGGGTGCGCTGTGACCGGGCTCCTTATCATCCTCGCCGCGTTCGCCGCCGCGTTCCTGCTGTTTTTCGGCTGGCTCGTAGTCCTGGGCTTGAAGGAACGGTGGGCATCGAACGCCGCGGCTGAGCGCGAGGCTGAGGCCTGGACAAAGCCGCTTGTTGCTCCGCGGATGTTCGACGCCAAGCCCTATATGCCGCCGCAGTGGCGCCCGCTCGACGACGAGGACCTGAAAGAGATCCCGCCTCGGGATACGCGGCCGGAGTAGTCCGGCGCCTTAAGCCGGTTCAGTCCGCACTCCCCCCGGCGGATTGAACCACCGGCCGGCAGACGCCCCGCCCCGATCCTCCTATCCAGGGGCGTCTGCCGGTCACCACAAACCACACCAAAGCTTGCACGGAAGTTGGCGCCAGCCATGTCCAAAACACGCACCTCACTCCCGATCAAGGGCGACACCGCACTCATAGACAAGCACGGCCGGCTTGGCGGCGAGACCGTCACGGACCCGGACCCAACCACGGCGACTACCTACGCCGAGTGGGAGACCGACAACAAGTCGCGGATCCTCGCCGTCTACTTCAACAACCCCGACACCGCCTACCAGGTGTACGAGGCGGCGCTGATCGCAGAAGTTGAAGAGCCCCCGGACACCGCGCATGACTGGGGCCAGTTCGCGAACTCGTGCAGCCGGCAGCAGTTGCTGATCCCGGCCGGGGTTGCACGCGCCCTGCGGAAGCGGACCGCAAAGTCGCTGGTGCACTCGTGGAAGGCCGGGCCGGCGCTGCTGGTCCAGGACGCCGACGCAGCCTCGGGAGCGGCCTCGTGAACCCGTCGTTCCCGCACCGCATGGTCGCGGTCATCGCCCGCATCGTCCTGGCGATCGTCGAGGACCTGCCGGCGTTCGTCGCGGACGCCGCCTGCCTCGTGGCAGTGCCGGTGTCGCTGTGGCTGCTGCACCGGCTGGTCGCGCACGGAGCGACATGGGTCGGTCAGCACGTCCGGTGCGACGCGCTGGACCGCGAGTACGCGGAGCTGTGCGGCTCGTTTAGCGCTGACGACCCTGCGGACGCCGAGCAGCTGCCGGGCGTGCCGCGGCTGCCCACACGTGAGCTTCACCGCCGGCCCAGGCGGTTCCCCGGGCGCCGGATCCGGCGCCACACCACGAGCACCTCCAACTCCGACCGGAGGCACTGACCATGAGCGCTACATCAACCATCGAATGGACCGACGCCACGTGGAACCCGATTACCGGGTGCGTGAAGGTCAGCCCCGGATGTGATCACTGCTACGCCTCGACCTTCGCCGAGCGGTTCCGCGGCACCGCTGGCCACTACTTCGAGAACGGCTTCGACGTCCAGCTGCGCCCCGACAAGCTGTCGCTGCCCCTGACGTGGAAGACCCCGAAGCGGATCTTCGTGAACTCGATGAGCGACCTGTTCATCGACGACGCCCCGGCCGAGTACATCGCGAAGGTGTTCGCGGTCATGGCGTCAACCCCGCAGCACGTCTACCAGGTCCTGACGAAGCGGCACGCCCGCATGCAGTCCCTCTTGCGCAACGGCGGCCAGCGACTGCTGGAAGCCGCGCACGACGAAGAGACCGCACAGACGCTGTACGACGCGCCGTGGCCGCTGCCGAACGTGTGGCTCGGCGTGTCGGTCGAGGACCAGAAGTGGGCCGACATTCGCATCCCGGCCCTGATGAAAACACCGGCCGCGGTGCGTTTCCTGTCGTGCGAGCCGCTGCTCGGCCCGGTGGACCTGTCGCGGTGGCTGGGCGTGGAGTACGGCGAGGTCGTCGGCGACTGGATCTCGGAGATGTTCGCGGCGCTGAACGGCCGCATCGGGCCGGCTGGTGGGCTGCACTGGGTCATCGCGGGCGCCGAGTCGGGGCGCGGTGCGCGTCCGATGGATCTGGACTGGATCCGCACTCTGCGGGACCAGTGCGAGGCGTCGGGTACGGCCTTCTTCTTCAAGCAGCGGGTGATCGGAGGCAAGAAGGTCCCGACGCCTGAGCTGGACGGCCGCACCTGGACGCAGATGCCTGAGTCGGTGACGGCTCGGTGACCGCCCCGACAACCGAGCAACTGCCGGTCCGGATTCCCGGCCGCACCCTGCCGCCGCGCCTCATCCATGCCACGTGCCTGGTGTGCCTGAACGAGGTCACGTTCTGCGGCATCGACGCCGCCGGCCTGTCGCCGGTGCGTCCGAAGCCGACCGAGCCAACGTGCGTGGTCTGCCGCGACCTGCGCGAAGCGCACGGCTGGGACAAGTGCCTGGAGGTCAAGCCGTGAGCCTGTTCAACTCCACGACCGTTGCCGGACTCAACATCGAGATCGACAACCTGATCGGGCAGATCCTCGCCGACGCCGACATCTGCCCGGAGTGCGCCAAGCCTCACCCGTGGCCATTCGTGGACGTCAACCTGGCCCGGATCCCGTCTCAGGATGCCCGAAGCCGTGATCGTGTCGGCCTGTTCCTGGACCGGCAGCGCATCACCGTGCTGCCGACTGCACGGCTGCGCATCACCTGCGCCACGCCCGCTGTCGCCAAGAACACCGCGGCGCTGCTGCGGGGACTCGGGGCGCCGTCGAAAGCCATCTACCTCGGAGGTTTCTAAATGAACACCCTGACTGAAGCCGTCACCGGTATCGACGCCATCCTCGCCGGCGGCCGGATCGATGTGCTGTTTGGACCCGACGGCCCGGACGGCCGCGTCGGCATCGCCTACGACCTCACATCCGGCGAAGCCGACCTGGCGGTGGCGACCGTGCACGGCGGGACCTACGAGCAGGTGCAGATCGCGCTGTACGAGGCGCTGGTGCGGGCCGGACACGGGGCGGTGGCGGCACTGTGATCGTCACCCCCATCTCCGCCATCCTCGACCGCGAACCCTGGGTTCCGCTGCTCGCCGCAGACCTGCAGATCATCGTGTTCGGCACGCCAGGACCGCAGGGCTCGAAGGCGTTCAAAGGCATGCGCGCCAGCAAGACCAGCGGCAAGCAGACCCCGGTACTGGTGGAGTCGTCCAAAAAGGTCAAGCCGTGGCGGACCGCGGTCGCCGACGCGGCCCGCAAGTTCGATGGCGAACCTCTGGCGGGCCCGCTCGCGGTGTCCATGGTGTTCACGCTGAAGCCGCCGCAGCGCATGCCGAAAGGCCGCACGCACCCGACGTGCTACCCGGACTTGAGCAAGCTTTTGCGCTCTACTGAGGACGCCCTTACCGGGCTGGCGTGGGGCGATGACGCGCAGGTGGTCGAGTACCGCGACACCGCCAAGACGTACCCGGGTGGACACCGGGACGCGCTCGACACACCCGGAGCCGTGATTCGGATCTGGCGGATTGGCGGCACCCCATGACCGCCATCGACACCATCGACCCCTTCGCGGGTCCCGGCGGATGGTCCGTCGCCGCCAAGGTGCTCGGGCTGCGCGAGGTCGGCATCGAACTCGACCCGCATGCCTGCGCTACCCGCGCAGCCGCCGGGCACCTCACCATCCGCGCCGATGTCGCCGCGATGCCGACGCACCGCATGGCCGGGAAGATCCGGGGCCTGATCGCCTCGCCGCCGTGCGGCACGTTCTCCGCGGCCGGCAAGGGTGAGGGCATCGGCGACATGCCGCTGATCCACCAGTGCCTCGACGACCTCGCCGCCGGACACGACACCCGCACACAGCTCGCCGCGGCCTGTACGGACCCGCGCACGCCGCTGGTGGTGGAGCCGCTGCGGTACGCCCTGGACCTGCGTCCGGAATGGATCGCGTTGGAGCAGGTGCCGTCGGTGCTGCCGCTGTGGGAGCACATCGCCCGCATCCTGCGGACCTGCGGCTATTCGGCGTGGAGCGGCGTTTTGAACGCCGCCGATTTCGGTGTGGCGCAAACCAGGCAGCGGGCAATCCTCATCGCGTCACGAATCCGCACAGCTGTACCACCGGAGCCGACGCACGCGAAGGTCGCCGAGCCGCCGTCGCTGTTCGGTTCCGGGCGGCAGCGCTGGGTGTCAATGGCGGAGGCGCTGGGCTGGGGCATGACCGAGCGCCCGTACTTCGCACTTGCCACCGCGGGAGGAAAGCGCGGCGGCGCAGACGAGCAGGTTGGCGGATCCGGCGCCAGGCATTCCCTGTATGCCGAACGGGATCGCGGGGCGTGGGCGCTGCGTAACGGCAACCAGCCGCGCGCAGAGCTGCGCGCGGCTGGTTGCCCGGCCCCAACGATTGCCTTCGGCAACAACGCTGCTCGCGTCGAGTGGATCCCCAGCGTGGGCGCAGAGAGCAATGGTCCGATTCGGATCTCCATCGAGGAAGCCGCTGTTCTCCAGAGCTTCCCCGCCGACTATCCGTGGCAGGGCACGAAGACGCAGCGCTTCATGCAGGTCGGAAACGCGGTCCCGCCGCTGCTTGCCCTCCACGTGCTGTCCGCCGCCACAGGCATCGCCATCACCGAACGCGCCGGAGGTATGGCCGCATGACCGCCACCAAGCCGCTGCCGGCGCACAAGGCCACGGACCCCGCCGCCGTTCGTGCCCGCAACGCCGAGTACGCACGCACGCGCAACCGCCTCCAGGCATACGGACGCTGGGACCCCTGGACCGAAGCCCAGCCCGTCCGCGACCACATCGCACACCTCGCCACTGCGGGAATCGGCTGGATGCGCGCCGCCGAACTCGCAGGCCTGCCCTCCGCCACCGTCAGCCACTGGCTGTACGGACACAACGGCTGGCCGCCACCGAAGCAGATCCACGCCGACAAAGCAGCAAAGATGCTCGCGGTCAAAGCAAGCCCGGAAAGTCTCGCCGACCACGCACTGACCGACCCGCTCATCACGGTCCGGCGGATACAGACACTGGCCGCGGACGGGTTCCCCATCAAGTACGTCGCCGAACGGCTAGGCCGCGACGCCACCAACCTGTCACGGATCATGCGCCAGTCGCACGTCGAGGTCGGGACGGCACGGGCTATCTCCGCGCTGTTCGCCGAACTCGCCGGCACCGACCCGGCCGCTGTCGGGATCAGTCCGCGCAACAGCACCTACGCCCGCAACTGGGCTGCGAAGAAGGGCTGGTTCACGTCTGCCACTTGGGACGGGAAGATTCACAACCCCGATGCCGATCCGGCGCGATGGATCCGTGTCGGCGCCAGCGACCGCAGCTTCGAGGAGCTGGTTGCCGAGGCCGAGGAGATCCGCAAAACATCCGGGGCCAGCTGGGACCTGATTGCCGAGCGGCTCAACGTTGCACGCAGCACCCTCAGCGAAGCCCGCAAGCGGGTTGCCGAGCGCGCGAAGGCCGGTGCGGCATGACAATGCTCCGCGAGAACCTGCGCCCCGGCGACAACGCCGACAAGAAGCGCACCGTCGGCGCGAACATCCCCGACATCCACCCCACCACCGCCAAGGTGCCGCCGGAACTCCGCATGCCAGCGATGCGTGCCGTCGCGGCCCGCGCCCACGGCGCCGAGGATGCCCGCGACCTCCTGAAACACCTCGGGCTCATCGACCCGCGCACCCCGAAAGCCCAGTGGCGGCGCGCTTACAAGCCCAAGGCGGAGTCATGACAGTCACCCGCTCCGTTGCCGAGGGGCTCACGTGCGAGGAGATCCACGCCGGCTTTGACGCGCTCATTGAACGCCTCGCGGAAGTCGCAGCCGAACGCGACTGCGCCTTCAAGATGGCCGCGCAGGCCACGAAAGACCAGCTGAAAACCCGGACCGAACTCGACGCACGCCTGAAGATCCGGGACATCCAGATCGATTCGCTGCGTGCTGGCATCGACGGCAAGAACGCCGAGATCCGACAGCTGACCGCCCGCGTCCGCGAACTCGCGCTCGTCAACGAAGACCAGCAGCGGCAGCTCGACGTGGCGCAGCGGCTTGAGACGCCCGCACTGCGGCGCCGGTTCCTCAACCGACTCTGGCGCCGGCTCCTCAACCGCCTCCGTAGCCGCACGCGGCCCGACCAAACCACCGACAAGGACCGCCCATGACCGCCCTGGCCGAACGCCCCCAGAAGGGGGTGACCAGCAGCCCGCCGACCATGCCCATCAGCAACATCACCGTCCACCCGCAGCATCGACGCCAAGACCTCGGCAAGCTCCGGGACCTGCAGCAGTCCATCCGCAAAGAAGGCCTGATCCGGCCCGTTCCGGTCACCACCGACGGAGCGCTCATCGCCGGGGAGCGCAGGCTGCGCGCCTGTCAAAACCTCGGGTGGGACCGCATTCCCGTCATCATCGCCAACGATGGTGCCCACGCCGTGCAGCTGCTGGCCGCCGAGGAGGCCGACACCGGTCCGCACCGCAAGCCGCGCTCCGCAACCGAGCTGGTGCTGCTCGGCCTGGCGGTCGAGGAGTTCGAACGCAACGAGAGCGAGAAGCGCCGAGCCGACGGACAGAAAGGCATCCGCGCGGCGCGACGCGGCCAGTCCCGCGACGCCGCCACGCAGATCACCGGCCTGTCGCAGCACTACTACACGCAGATCCGGCGCATCGTCCAAGCCTCCCTCGGCTACGAACCCAACTTCGGCGGCTACGGCCAAAGCCCGGTTGACCCCGGCTGGGCCCGGCACTCCAAGGAAGTGCTGACGGTTATTGACCGCGTCGTCGCCGGCGAACGGATCGACAACTCCACGCCGGGTGGACGCAAGAGCCTGCTGACCGTCAACGCGGTCTACGAGCAGTGGAACGCCGCGCACGCGCAGCGCCGCAAAGCCGAGGCCAAGAAGAACTCGTTCTCCACCACCGAAGAACCGGCCGCTACGCCGATTCGGCACCGCGCACAACGCGAAGCCCTCCTGAAAGGCCTCGCGTCACTGAACGGCCTGTGCAACGGACTGGCCTCGATCACCGAGATCGACCCGGCCGTCACAAGCGAAGAGGCCGCGGCTCTGGACCGCGACCTCTCCCACGCCTCCCAAGTCCTGAGAGGCCTCCGCCTCAAGATCAAGGAGTACGCCAATGGTATCGGCTGACACCACCACCGATCAGCACCCGTCCAGCATCGAATGGGTCGCGCTCAAAGACGTCTTCACCGACCACGACGTCAACACCCGGCCCATCGACTTCACCTGGGTCGAACGCCGCATCAGCGCATTCGACCCCGACAAGCTCGGCGTGCCCGTCGTGTCCAGGCGCACCGACGGCCGGTACGCCTGCCTCGACGGACAGAACCGCATCGAACTGTGCCGCCGCGCCGGCTACGGCGACAGCAAAATCGAATGCCAGGTCTTCCACGGCCTGACCACCGCCGAAGAAGCCAACCTGTTCCTCGGCAGGAACGACTCCCGGCAGGTCGGCGCCTTCCACAAGTTCGTCGCCCGCATCACCGCAGGCGACGCCGACGCCGTCTACATCGCCGCGATCGTGCAGCGCACCGGCTGGGAACTGGCGTTCGCCTCCGGCGAGAAGAAGATCGCCGCCGTCGGCGCGCTGGAAGCCGTGTGGAAGTCGGGACGGCCCGACGAAACCGGCTGGCGCGGCGCGTACCTCGAAGCCACCCTCAACGTCATCTCCGAGGCCTGGGGCCACAGCGCCGACGCGGCCAACGGACACCTGATCCGAGGCATCGGCGCCGTCATCGCCCGGCACAACGAAGTCCTCGACAAGGCCGCGCTCGCACGCAAACTCGCCGGATACCGCAACGGCGCCCTCGGGGTCCTGTCTGACGCCAAGGGCCTGTACAGCTACGCCGGCGGCACCGTCTCCGCATGCGTCGCCGAGACCGTGGTGCGGATCTACAACGTCCGGCGTGGCGCCGGCGCCCTCCCCGCGTGGCGGCAAGACCGCGGATCCGACTGACTGAACCCGACCGGGGCGCGGTCCATCAACCCGCGCCCCGGCACTCCTTCCCTCATGGAGAACGCCGTGAACAACACCACCCAGCAAGCCCCTGACGTTGGCGACGATCGCGACCAACGCCGAACCAGCAACGAACCGGCCAGGTTCCGCAAGCGCCCCGTCGAGATCTACGCCATCCGATACGACGGCACCAACCACGCCGCCGTCAGCGCCTTCGCGCCCGGATGCTTCGAGGTCGTCGGCCCCGAAGACCGCAGCGACGACCCGAACATCACCGCGCAGGTCTGGGACTACCTGCACGGCACCTGGGTCGGGGTGAAGAACGGCCAGTGGATCGCGCAAGGCGTGCGAGGCGAGTTCTACCCAATCGCTGACGACGTCATGGGCGAGACCTACGAGGCGGTCGGCAATGACTAAGCGCCCCGACCTGCGCGAGGTCACCCAGACGTTCCTCGCCGGCAACCCGACCGGCGTGCCCGGAGACTGCGTCCGCGCCGCCGTCGCCTCCCTGCTCGACCTCGACCCCGCGGAAGTCCCGCACTTCACCTGCCAGGACGACACCCGCGTCTGGCCACTCGCTCTCGCAGCGTTCGCCGGCCAGCACGGATGGCACATCCACCGCCGCGCCTGGGACGGCGATGCGCTGCCGGACTTCGGACTCGCCATCGGACCGTCGCCGCGCGGCATCTCCCACGCCGTTGTTGTCCGCGACGGCCAGATCGCATGGGACCCGCACCCGTCCCGCGAAGGGCTGGTCGATGTGCAGCAGGTCATCGAGTTCGGCGAGGCCGGCACGTACACCTGGGGCAAGTCCGTCGGCATGAGCTGCGACACCATCGGCATTCCACTCAACGACCACGCCGGGAACTGGGCCGCGACCCTGCTTATCGACCGCGGCAACGCGAAAGTACTGCGGGACATGCTTGACGGGGTGCTCGAAGAGACGGGGCCCGAGCATGCCTAGCCCCGGGTTCGTCACCGACCGCCACAACCACACCGCCGGCGCAGACAAGGCCACGTTCAGCCCCGACGGCGCATACCGGTACGCCCTGTTCCGCAGGTGGGGACACGGTCCGACGATCTGCTGGCTAATGCTGAACCCCTCGACCGCATCGGCCTTCGCAGACGACCAGACAATTCGCCGCTGCCGCGCATTTTCCCAGCGCGCAGGCTACAGCGGACTCGTAGTGGTGAACCTCTACTCGCTGCGGTCCACCAAGCCCGAAGCGCTGTGGACCCACGACGACCCGATAGGGCCGCTCGGGGACCAGTTCATCCAGACCCAAGCGGCCGGCCGCGCCAACGTTATCGCGGCCTGGGGCACACACGGGACCCGCGACGGTCGAGGGCAATGCGTTGCCGAAATGCTCACCGATGCCGGAGTCCGGCTGCACTGCCTCGGCACCAACGGCGACGGCAGCCCGAAGCACCCGCTGTTCGTCCACGGCGACACGCCGCTCGTGCCGTACCGGGTGGGGGTGACGTGCGATGCGTAACCAGCTACTGAACATTGCCGAATGCGCCATCCAAGCAGGATTCGGTTTCCTGCTCGGGCTCACTGACGTCGCCGTGGCATACGCGACCCCGGCCGGTGTGTGGCGCACCGTCGTGTGGGTTCTCGTGATCATCGTGAGCGCCGTCGCCATCGTCGTCATGAACCGGGCTGCCGGCGTCGCCCGCGGGCGTCGACCGATGCGACGGCACCGTAACCCCTCGACGGATTCACAAACGCACAACCTGTCGATTCACGCTCTGATCAGGGGGTTTCGTCGTGGCTAAACCGCGTCGTATTCAACGCAAGCGCGTCAAGGGGTGGAGACTCCCCGAAGGTGCCCGCTGCGTCACCAGACCAGGCAGGTTCGGCAATCCGTTCACCCTCGAATGGGCGCGGCTCGCCGACCCGGACATGACCGATGCGGCGGCGCGCGAGTACGCCGTCCGGGCTTTCGGGGCATGGCTTACCGACGACGGTTGGGCTTCGGGTTTCCGCAGCCTGGATGAGCGGCGCGCCTGGATCCTCGCCAACGTCCACACGCTCGCGGGACTCGACCTGGCGTGCTTCTGTCCGTTGCCGGCGGACGGAGAAACTGACTACTGCCATGCGCGCGTCCTAATCGACCTGGCCAATCACCCGCTGCTGTACGTGGAAGCGGACGGTGATTCAGGTGTCTGACTCGACCAGGCCTGTTACCGGCACGCTCGGCTCCGGACACTGCTGCCCGCGGTGCTCCGCGCCGGAGCCGAGCGTGCCGGTGGCGCAGGTCGGCAACGACACCGAGGTTTGCTACGTGTACGAGTGCCCGCGGTGCCGGCATTCCTGGTGGAACACGTACAACACCACCGCCGACGAGCCGTGGGTGGTGGCGGCGTGATCATCTACTACGACACGGACTACGCGTTCGACATCATCGACAACTGCTGGAACGGCTGCAAAGGCCACCCGACCCGGCCGCACACCGTCGTGGCGGTAAACAAGGACTCGCTGCGCGCGGTCTTCCACTGTGACGTATGCGGCGCGGACTGGTTCGTCGGGTACGCGGCCTGCTGCTACCCGGGCCCGTGGAGCCACCTCAAGTGGCGGCATCGGGACGGTGTCCGGTGAGGTCAGGACTCGTCGTTACCCTGAAGCTCGCGAAGCCGGGCAATGCTCGTCACCGTGGGAGGCTTCAGCGGGTCGATGCCCTGGGCTCGGGCCATCTGCCGAATGGACTCGGCCGAGTAGCCGGTCTTCTTGACGATCGCAGATGGCCGCACGCCAGCCCGGATGGCCTCGGCAACGGCTTCGGCGAGCGTGTCCCGCCTGGCCTTAAGTGCCTGTTCGGCACGCTTCACAGACGCTGCCGCGGCGGTCACCGGCCGAAGCCTCGGGTCGTCGGGATCAGAGTGCGCCATGGGCTCATATTCGCACGTCGGCTTGGCCGCGACCAGTTGCTGTACCGCGCTGGCGGTTTTCTTCGCACACCTCATGTGGTCTACTGTAATCACCAAACGGTCTGTGGCAAAATGAATGAGAGACGCCAGGTCGGCTTCAGCTCGACCTGAGCAGTCCGGCTCTTGCGCAGGCGGTTGATGACCCGCCGATTCACCCCTTCCACTCCAACCAGCAAGGAGCACCACCCGTGGTCGTCAACCAGGTCCTGCGCACTAACCCGAACGGAGCGTGCAGCTAGTGGCCCGCATCCGCTCGATCAAGCCCGAGTTCTGGGAAGACGAAGTCATCGGCGACCTGTCGCTTGGCGCCCGCCTGCTGTTCATCGCCACCTGGAACTACGCCGACGACGAGGGCTTGATCCGCTGGTCCGCAGCCCACCTGAAGTCTGTGGCCTTCCGGTACGACGGCAACATCCACGCGGACAACGTCGAGGCGTGGATGGGCGAGATCGAACAGGCAGGACTCGTCTTCACCTACTCGACGGCGCGGGACCGCGGCCGGCTGGCGTTCATCGTGCACTTCCGACGGCACCAGAGGATCGATAAGCCGCAGGAGGCAAAACTCTCTCCGCCGAACTGGCGCGACCCGATCGTGGTTGAGGTGTACGCCCGGCGGGCTGAGTGGATCTGTCCGGTTTGCAAGGATCCACTGGCCGACGACTACACCTCCGCCGCTACGTCTGAGACAACTCCGCGATTGATCGCGGAAAGAGTCAAGACGTTGAAGGACGACCCAACCAACATCCAGGTCGTTCACCCGCAGTGCGCCAGGAATAAGCAGGTCACGAAGCTGCCGACACAACGTGTTGACGAGTTCCAGGAACCATCCACGAGCGATCCGGGACTGTTCCCTGAGCTCTCCGCGACGGATATGGATGGGAAGGGATATGGAAGGGATGAAGAACCAGATGTAGATGGGAAGGCCCCCGCGCCGAAGCGCGGCCGGGCCAAGCGTCCACAGACCGAAGCGCCGGACGACTTCGAAATCTCTCCAAGCCTTGCCCAGGCAGCCTTAAACGATCACGGCTTTGACCGCGCCCGAGTTGAGATCGAAAAGAAGAAGTTCCTCAACCATCACCGGGCCAAGGGCAACAAGTACTCGGACTGGATCCACGCCTTCCGCAACTGGCTGATCACAGCCAAGGAGATTGACGACTCCAGATCCCGCAAAACCAACGGCCCCCACGAGGCCTACGCAAACTCCACCGACCCCAACGCCTACGACGGCGAATTCTAGGAGTCATCCGTGAGTGACACCCCTAACAGCAACACCTGGCGGCGCACCGCCGACGACGTTTTCGCAACCCTGGGCCTGCCCGCCGCCACCGATGGCGACTGGTCCGGCTACGACCTCGACACCGACACCAACGCCGAGGAGCAGGCAGCCGACAACCGTGCCCGCGCCGCCGAGTACTTCCTGGCCAACACGCCAGAGCGATTCCGGCACGCCATCGCCGACCACCCCGCGGTCACCGACTGGGTCACCCGCTACCTGCTCGACCCGGCCGTCGCCGGCGACCTGGTCCTGATGGGAGGCACCGGCAGCGGCAAGACGTACCAGGCCTACGGAGCGCTCGCCGCAATCGGCAACTCCGGACAGCCGTTCGTCCGCTGGGTCGGTGAGACAGCGCCGGACCTGCACGTCCGAATGCTGCCCTCGTCCGGCGTGAGCCTGGAAGCCGAGTTCAACCGCGTCGCCAACGCGCCGCTGCTGCTCCTTGACGACCTCGGCGCCGCCAAGGGGTCCGACTGGTCGGAGAGCGTCATCTTCCGGCTCGTTAACCGCCGCTACAACCGCTGCCTGCCGACGATCTACACCACCAACATCCCCATGGCGCAGCTCAAGGTCGTCCTCGGCGATCGTGTCAACTCCCGGCTCGCCCAGACCGCCACCCGCGTCAAGCTCAACGACGGCGACCGCAGGAGGGCTGCCTGATGGACACCTGGGACCAGCCCGAGGACCAGTCCCGGACCAACGCCGACCACGACGCCGAACGCGCCGTCCTCGGCGCCATGCTCCTCGACGGCCGCTGCATCAGCGACGTCACCGCCATCGCCCCCGCCGGCGCGTTCCACCTGCCCGCCCACGAACGCATCGTCGCAGCCCTGGTTGCGCTCACCGCTGAAGGACGCCCCACCGACCCGGTGTCCGTCCTCGACGACTTCATCCGCCGCGGCCAGCAGAACTTCATCGGCGGGGGCGCCTACCTGCACCGACTCATGGAGCAGGCCTGCGTTATCGGCTCGGCGACGTACTACGCCGACATTGTCCGGCGCTACCACCAGAAGCGGATGCTTGTCACCGTCGGCACCCGCCTGGCGCAGATGGGCGACGACCCCGCCACCGACCTCGACGACATCCCCGACCTGTACGACGTCGCGATCAAAGAGCTCGAAGCCGGGCTCGCCGAGACACCCAGCCTGGCCATGCCCACCATGGACGAAGCGTTCGACGCCACCATCACCGGCATCGAACACCCCGCCGAAAACCAGTACGTCACCACCGGCATCCACGACCTGGACGCGCTGCTCAACGGCTGGGGCAGAGGCGAATTCATCATCATCGCCGCCCGGCCGTCGATCGGAAAAAGCACCCTGGCCAGGACGTTCATCCGCGAAGCCTCGATCAAGAACCGGGTGCCCACCCTGTTCGTCAGCTCCGAGATGAGCATCGACGAGAACATGCGGTGCCTGATCAGCGCCGAGGCGAAGGTCGAGCTCCACCACATCAACAAGAACAGCCTCAACGAGCACCAGTGGGCCCGGATAGCGCGCCGCGCCGACGCCATCCGCACCGCGCCGCTGCGCATTGACGAAAGCCGAAACGTCAGCCTGGGGCAGCTCCGCCACAACGCCTTCGAGATGGTCCGCAAGGGCGGGCTCGGCCTGATCGTCATCGACTATCTCCAGCTGATGAAGACATCCGCGGCCGAGAACCGGCAGCAGGAGGTGTCGGCGCTGTCCCGCGGGCTGAAGATCCTTGCCGGTGAACTCAGGGTCCCGGTCATTGCCCTGTCGCAGCTGAACCGCGGCCCCGAGCAGCGCACCGACAGGAAGCCGGTCATGTCTGACCTGCGCGAGTCCGGCTCGTTGGAGCAGGACGCCGACGTGGTGATCCTTATGCACCGCGAGGACGCCTACGAGCGGGAGTCCCCTCGCGCCGGCGAGGTCGACGTGATTGTCGAGAAGAACCGCAAGGGCCCGAAGGGCACGATCACGTGCGCGTTCCAGGGTCACTACTCCCGTGTCACCGACATGGCCAAGTCCGATGACGACTGGACCCCGCACGCCGCGATGCGGGATGCCGCATGACCGCCACCGACATGCGCGTCCGGCGCCTTGAGCAGCGGGTTGCCCGCCTTGAGTCCGCCGACCGCGTCCCGCCCGAAGCAGCCGAGGCCTACGCCCGACTTGCCGCTACTGCACCGGTCAGTGCTGAGGACCAGGCCCGCCACCGCGCCGAACTCCTCGCCGCCCTGCGCGACGCCTGAACCCGAACACCCAAACCCCAAAGGAGAACCGCCTGTGAGCGGCGAAACGATCATTACCGTCGTCGGTAACCTGACGGCCGATCCCGACCTCAAAGTGACCTCGTCCGGAGCAGTCGTGGTCACGTTCACGATCGCCTCCACCCCGCGCACGTTCGATAAGAACTCGAACTCCTGGAAAGACGCGGAGTCCCTGTTCATGCGCTGCTCGCTGTGGCGCGAAGCCGGGGAGCACGCGGCTGACTCGCTCACGCAGGGAACGCGCGTCATCGCGACCGGCGCCCTGAAGCAGCGCTCCTACGAGAAGGACGGCCAGAAGCGCACCGTCGTGGAGCTGGACGTGGAGGAGATCGGCCCGTCGCTGAAGTACGCGACGGCGAAGGTCACCAAGGCTTCCCGCAGCGGCCAGTCCGGCGGCAATCAGCAGCAGGGCGCCGGCCAGCAGTCCAGCCGCGGCCAGCAAAGCCAGGGCGGATGGGGCGGGGCGCCGCAGAACGGCAACCAGGGCGGATGGGGCGGCGGCCAGCAAGGCGGCTGGGGATCCGGCGCCGACACCGATCCGCCGTTCTGATCATGACCGGCCAGCGCTACCCCCTGAACGACACCAACCGAACCGAACGAGGAGACCGATCATGAGCAACAACAACACCAGCAGCGGAGGCATCGGCTTCACCGGCCTGCTGACGATCCTGTTCATCGCCCTGAAGCTCACCCACACCATTGCGTGGTCGTGGTGGTGGGTCCTGTCGCCGATCTGGATCTCGGCTGCGGTCACCATCGTCATCCTCGGCGTGATGTTCGGCGTCGCGTTCATCGCCACCGTCATTGAGGAGCGGAAGGCGGCGCGGCGATGACCCAGATCACCAACGACCCCATCACCCTTGACCCGGTGAACCTCGCCTGGTTCGCCGAGGACTACGGCACCACCGGGTGGTGCGTGTACTTCCCCGGCATGGACGAGATCACCACCCACGACCGGCACTACCCCGGCAACGGCACCGACCCGGCTGTCGACGACGTTGGCAAGCCGTTCACCGAGGAGACGGTCCGCGCCTACCTGGCCGAGTTCAACACCCGGTTCGGCCCCGGGTCGCCGCTGGCGGTCGAGCTCCAGGACCCGAGCTACGCGGTGGCGCTGCACTACGGCAAGCCGGCGTTCTGGTCGCACGACATGCCGACCACCGCCTGGTTCTTCGCGAGCATCGACGAGACCGCGGACTCCACCCGCACGTTCACCACGCTGGAAGCGGCGAAGCACGCCGCGATCATCGACTGGGAGTCCGGTGACACCGGGCCTGGCATCCCGCCGCCGGGCTACTCGTGGATCACGGACGAGAAGCAGCCGAATCACCACGTGCTGCTCGACGACGGCGTGGTCACCGGCTGGTGGGTTCAGCCGGTCGACGAGACGGCGGGTGCGTAATGGCGACCCGGCTGCACAACCACTACGAGCCCTGGCACATCGTCACCGTCACCGACGAGCCGGCGGCAGGCCTGCGCCTTGACGTAAAGCACCCCAAGGACTGCGACCCGGACGGCGATGACTGCTCCGCCGAGTACCACGCCAGGCACTTCGGACTCGACGGCGAGAAGGACACGCCCGCCGCCGGCACCTACCGGGTTCGGTACTGGTGGGACAACTACGAGCCCAACGGCGACGGGCTTGAGGTCGAGACGTGCGCGCCCAGCGACTACCACCCCGACTGCGGTCGGCGCGTTGCAGACTGCGACTGCCGCACCGTTGCGGTTCTCGGTGACGTCCAGGCCGAACGGATGCGGCAGATCGCCAAGTTCGGCGAGCAGCACCGCGAGGACGGCACCGGCGGTCCGGTGATGGCGACGCGGGCCGACGAGGCGATCGCGTGCCGTGACTATCTCGCCGAGCACGGCGGCGCCGACTGGCGTTCGCTGCTGCTGGCGCAGGTCTACGAGGCGATGGCCGACGACAGCGGCGACGGGGTCCGTGCCGGACTCGTGCGGACGGCGGCGCTGTGCGTGGCGTGGATCGAAGACATCGACTCCCGGAAGGCGGACGCGTGATGCCAACCAACCCCGCCCTTGCGCAGGCCATCGCCGCACACCGTGCCGCTGTTGCCGAGCGCGGCGGACTTCCCGGCGGAGAGCACGCTCTGGTCGACGGCACCGCCAAGGCTGCCGTCCGCGAGATGCCCGACATCGATCCGGCCGTCATTGGCGAAGTGCTGATCCACACCGTGCGGCTGATGGACGCGATCGTGGAGAAGGTTCGCGAGCTGGACCCGATGCTCGATTGGGAGAGCACGAAGGACATCGCGCTGAACATGCTGACCCATGCCGGTGCCCGGCTGTACGAGGCGGGTGTTTGATGTCCGAGCTTCCCATTCCCGCCCGCCGCGCCCTGTTGCTCCTCGCCGACGCCGCCCGCGAGTTCGCTCTCGGGATGGCGCACGCCGTCGCGGCCACTGCGGAAGTCATCATCGACGCCCTCGACGACGAACCCACGCCGCCGCGCACGCCGTTCACCGGCTTGCTCGCGGCGATGCGCCACGACGACGCATGCGGCTGTGACGCCGATACCGAGCCGGCGTCGGACCGCAACTGGGTCCTGACCAACGCTTCCGACCTGAAGGCCGGCGACTGGGTGACGTTCACCTACGGCCCCGAGTACCGGGTGGTCGAGGCCAAGCGCGCCCTGATCGACGGCAATACGTGGGCGGTGACGCTGCACCTGGCCGACGGCGACGACAAGCCGCGCCTGCTGCAGGTCGGCGCCGATACGCCGCTGCTGGCGTGCCCGGCCACCCCGGATGACCTGTCGTCGCTGGCGCCGTAGCGGCACCCACCCCAACCACCATCAGGAGTGATCATGACCATCGCGAACATCCGCATCGAAGGACCGATCGGCGGACGTGTGCCGCGCACCGATACGCCGGGCTTGGCCAAGCCCGGCCGGTTTGTCGGTGCCTACGAATCCGACCCGAACTGGCGCAACCACGCAGCCTGCCTCGGTACTGACCCCGAAACCTGGTTCCCGCTGAATGATGCCGAGTACGGGCCCGCGCTGTTGCAGGCCGAGGACGCCAAGGCCATCTGCAATAACCGCTGCCCGGTGCGGGATGCCTGTCTGGAGTGGGCCCTGGCGACCAATCAGGGTTTCGGCGTGTGGGGCGGCCTGACCGTGAAAGAGCGGGCGAACCTGAAGCGCAGCCAGAGCCGTAAGACTCGGAGCACGGCAGCATGACCGCCCCGAAAGGACTTCGCGGCCTGGCGTTGACCGCCCGCGAGAAGCAGGTGGTGGCGCTGGTGGCGGGCGGCATGACGAACGCAGCGATCGCCGCGGAGCTTGGCCTGTTGCCGCTGACGGTGAAGAACCACATGGCCCGTGTTGCCGCGAAGTACGGCATCGGGGACCGTGCCGGGGTTGTCGGGCTGGCGATCCGGCGCGGCGACCTGCCGGTGTCGGTGACCGGTCCAGTCCCGGCTGGTTTCGACGAGGGCCTGTTCGACGTGCTGGTGCGGATCGCCCGCGGTATGTCCAACCGGGAGATCGGCCTGGAGTTGCACCTAAGCACCGACTCGGTGAAGTCGCGGGTGCGGCGGCTGTTTGTGGTGCTGGGCGTGTCCGGCCGTGAGGAGGCAGTGGCGGCGGGTGTGGCGTGCGGGGCGCTGCGCTTGGTGCCAGTGCGGCGTCCGGTGCCGGCGCAGCGGCGAGAGCGGGTAGCGGCGTGAAGCGCGCGTCGCGTTGGCAGCGCAGCCCGGGGTGGATCCGCAGCGGTGTTGCAACCGCGGTGGTGGTGTGCGGGTTCGTTGCTTTGGCTGCGCTGCCGGTGGGCTGGGTGCTGGCGCATGTGTCGGACCTCATCGGCGGTGTGCGGTGACGGCCCAATCGCAGCTGGCTGCGAAGACGTGCGAGCGCTGCAAGGCCAAGTTTGAGCGGCGGCGCTTTGTGTCGGGTCGGCTGGAGGACGCGGCGTCCTTCGCCAGGCGGCGGTTTTGTTCGCGGGACTGCTACCGGCAGGCAGGTGTCGGGCGCCCTGAAACGCCGGCGCCGGGGGTCTGGATTCAGGGACCCCATGAACTAAGAATCGCGGAGAGCGACGCTAACGCGAGTGACCCCCGCCGAGCGGGCAGCAGTGGATACCCGTGGGATCGCCAGCGAGCCCTCCGGCCCGTGCCGAATTCGGGGCCAATTTCGACCGAACGTCAGCGGCAACTTCCCGACGCCGGACGGCAGGCTCGTTCATGAGCGCCTCGGAACCTCAGCACCGCACCTGGCAGACCCTGTCTGACCAGCAGCGGACCATCGCCAAGGACCTGATGGAGCGGGCTCAGCGGATGTGGGCCGAAGCGGACGGCGAGATCTCGCTGCGCGAGGCGATCGAGCTGGCCGCGTTCCAGGCCGGCCACCAGACGCTGAAGGAAGCGAAGTGACCCGCCGGCCGCCGCGTCTCCCCGAGCGCCCGTCGTTCGGGGACCTGCGGTCCTGCCCCGGCAAGGTGATCTTCTTCGAGCGGCGCGTCGCTAAGCGGCGCGCCAGCGAACTGCGCAAGGCCGAAGGCGGCGGCATCCACGCATATCGCTGCAGCGCATGCGGCTACTGGCATGTGGGCCACGAGGCCGGACGCGCTACCGAGCAGCGGCACGAGGACCGGTTCTACCAGCTGCCCCCACAACGACCGTCAGTCTCCGAAGGAGGGGTCTGATCATGACCAAGATCGAAACGCGCCACATCCCCGACTGCAAGCTCTCCCACCCCCGCGACATCGACTGCGCCGAGGCCGAGCACGTGAAGCAGGAGATCGCCAACGCCGATCCGCAAGCCGATCTGACCGACCTGAAGTGCCGGCTGAAGGCGCCGAAGCCACTCGTTGGCTACGCCGTTGTCTGCCCCGGCTGGGACCCGCACGCACGCCAAATCAACGCCGTAAACCTGTGGGACCTGGTGCCGCTGCCCGAGGCACGACACTCCCGAGACCTGTCGCGCAGTCTCGGCTCAAGCCGCCAGGTCATCGTCAAGGCCACGATCACGTTCGAGGTCGTCGAGTGACGTGGCCATTAGACGCGTGATTGTCCTGTCCTGCGATGAGTGCGGCGCGCAACCTCACCGCCGCTTTCGCACCCTCGCGGAGCTTGACGCCTGGATCCGCCAGAGCGGATGGCGAGAGATCTACTACCGCGACTGGTGCCCCCGTTGCCTGGCCGCCGGCACCAGCACCACCTGACCGCACCCAGCAAGACCAAGACGAGAACTGGAGACACCCGATGAGCAGCATCACGATCCACGTCTACGACGGCGACCCCGAGGAGTACGACGACGAAGACGAAACCGGCACGGTCGGTGCCCGCGTTCCCAACCATCGGCACTCGTATGGCGACGGCGAGGAACTGGACGCCGTGAAGACGATCGGCTGGCTGCTGGCCGAGAACAAGCACTTTGACGTGCGCTTCTTCAACAACTGACCGACAGGAGCCGACACGGTGAACAAGCCCAACCAGCAGACCGTGCGCGAGATTGCTCGCACGGCGGTCAGCTACGTCATCCGCGACAACCTCGTGCAGGCGGCCATGGCCGAGCACGGCATCAGCGCCGACAACGTCTACGCCTGGAGCGAGATCTACGACGCGGTACTCGACACCATCGCGGCTAGCGTGCAGGAGCCGGCCGAGGCGACAGGCGACGAGCAGCAGCAGCCGTGGCCGCGCGCACAACGGATGCCGCTGGCCGTCGCCGGCGGCCGACCGCAGCCCTGGCACCAGCAGGCGATCGCCGAGTACAGGGCAGCGACCGGCATCGAGTTGAAGTCGAACCCGACCATTCCCGGCGGCTACACCGCAACGCAGGTCAACTGGGCCATCACGTGGTGGAACGAAAGGGCGGAGTCCGAGCAGGCCGGGGAGGCTGCCGAGGGGATTGTTAGGTTCCTGACACACTTCCGCGAGGACAGCGACGACACGGTCATCGAGGGGCTGGAGCGCTACCGCCTGACCGTCGGCATGTTGCGCGCCGTCCTGGCTGAGCGCAAGGCCCTCGCCGCTCAGATTGCAGAGCTGGAGGCGATCGTTGCCGAGGGAAACCAGAGGGATCGCGCCCTGGCGTTGCTGCTGCTTCGCAGCGGCGGCAAGGTCGAGTTCTCCCAAGTCGAGCAGGTAACCGCCCCGTGGCACGGGCAGCTCATCAGCTACCCGAGCCTCGCGACGGGCGGCTTGGTGCTGGCGTACTCGGCAGACGGCGAGACCGTCGGCGCCGCCCCGCAGCAGCCGGAGCCCGACGGCGGCGGAAGCAAGGGTGAACAGTGAAGCGCCCAAGCTTCCGCCGCCGCCCCGTTGAGCGCTGCCGCCCGGTCACGGTTGAGGTCGACGGCGAGCAGATCACCGTGCCCGTGCTCGCCGAGCAGCCGATGAGCGATGAAGGCCGCGCTGCCCTGGCCGAGATCGTTACCGCAGCCCGGCGCAAGTTCGACGCCGAGGCCGGACAACGCTGCGGCCACACCATGCCGAGCGTGCCAGCCGAACGCGTTCTCGTGTGCACCAAGCAGCCGCACCCCAACAGCCCGTGGCACGCCGACGGCAGTGGCGCCCGGTGGCGACAGGACCAGGAGGATCACCGATGAGCGACGTTCACGACGGGCAAGGCGGGGACGGTGCGGCTGCCGAAGTCGTCGGCCTGCTCCGCTCGCTGCCCCGCACGAAGATCACGCCGGAGAACATCACGCAGCACATGATCGACCGCTGGTACAGCGAGAAGGGCGAGTGCCTCGACGAGATCCGCAACCTCCGCGAGCAGCTGGCCGCCGCGACCGCACGCGCCGAGAAGGGGAAGGCGCTGCACCGCGATCTCGCCCGCAGCACCATGCGGCACATGGAGAAGCTCGGCGCTGAGCGGGACAAGGCGAACCTGCGGGCGGCAAAGCTCCGGCTGGTCGCCGCCAGCATGTTGCAGACGTTCGTTGATGACGTGCACCCTGGCTACGCGGCAAAGCAGAGCCGTGCGGTACCGCTGGAGGACTTCAAGCGGTGGCGGCGCGTCGTGCGGGAAACAAGCTTGGCTGCCGACACGGACGACGGATCCGGCTGGACCGCCGAGGAGAACGCCGAGTTCGAGCAGCGCTACGGCGTCAAGGCCGCAATCCGGTTGCGGGCTGCGAACGACCGCGTCTGGCAGATCGTGCAGGAGTTGCGGCAGGCCGCTGCCGATGAGGGCCGCGACCCGCACCAGGACCCGATGGCGCGCCGGCTGTCGGCCGCGCTTGTTGGCGCCGAAGTCGACACCAGCCCGCGGAGTCTCCCCAGCGGACCGACGACGGAGTACCGGTACGTCCTGGCCGACGGCAGCGAGTCCGAGTTCGAGCTGCACAACGAAGGCCCGTGCGGCTGCCGGCGCGAGGAGCGGCCGGTGTATGTCGGCGACTGGCGTCCGGCACCGCATAGGCAGGTCAACAAGACGGAGGACGAGCGGTGAACATTCGTCAGGTGTACGTGGTCGAGAACGAGGACTGGCTCGCGCCGAAGTCCAACCTCACCGACCAGCAGGCCTACGACGCGATTGTGCGGCTGTGGCAGGACGTCAGCGGCGAGCAGTACGACGCGGCTATCGCGGATCTGGCAACCGCGGGGCTGTGCGACGGAGCGGAGGACGACCGTGGCTGAGGTGAGAAGCGAGGAGCGGCTGGCGGAGATCCGCAAGACCGTCCAGCGACACGACTACCAGCACCTTGTTGTCCTTGGCGACTGCGACAGGGACTGCCCGGCGTGCGCGGTTGATGACCTGCTGGCCGAGGTGGACCGGCTGGACATCCAGGCCGTGTACATGCGCGAGCAGATGGAGCAGATGAATCAGGTCATTGAAGAACGCAAGATGCAGACGGTGGTGTACCGGGCGCTGGCCGAAGAGCACCAGAAGCGCGGCAACAAGCTGAGTGCGCAACTGGTCAAGGCCGGCGAGACACGGGGCGCCCTGGCGGTGGCTATGGAACTGCTCGACCGGCTCGCCGACGGCGCAGAATGCCGGCTCGACCAGCACGGCTACTGCCAGAGGCACAGCCAGCACAAGATGCCATGCCCACACCCGCTGGCAACGCAGTTGGTGGCGGCATGGCACGAGGTTGACCGGGAGGCGCCGAATGCCTGACGCGCCGAAGCACACCACCCGGTTCATCCTTGTGCGTTCCGGTTTCGACCCGGACACCAGCCCGTGCGACACCTGGAATCCGTGCTGGACCGAGAAGGAGGCGCGGGCTGCCCGGAAAGCTGCCGCATTCTCCGCGCCGGGAAGCACGCGCCAGGTGATCGTGCGGGTCGACACCACGTACACGATCGTGGACAACGGCGGGACCGGGCAGGCGTGATGCCACGCGACCCGCACAAGATTTACCGCAACGACCGGCAGCGCGAAGCTGTATGGGAAGCGCTCGACGCGCTGCCGGCCGGGGCGGAGTTCACGCTGCGACAACTGTGGCGTGGCGAGGTCGGAGTTCGGCGCTATCCCGCATCGTTCCCGATGACGGCGGACGTGCTGCGTGACGCGGTCCGTGTCGGGGCGGTGGAGTGTGTCGGCCGGCTGCGGACGCAGGGGGCGCCAAAGGTGTACCGGCGGGTGCGGTAATGGACGGCAGCGCGTTAGGACCCGGGCTCGCTGTCGCTTGGCATCGGCACGTCAGGGTTCTTTCGACGGAAGGCCTTGATGCGGCGGCGGATGTGCTCGTTGAGGTCCTTGGTCCGGTCGGTGTCCTCGGCATCGCAAACGACCTTGTAGTCAGCCCAGTCGTCTTCGCTGATTCGGATGGCCTTGGCCTTGGTGCTGTTCCAGTTGCGCCAGTTGCGGTTGCGCGGGAGTCGTTCACGAGGCTTGCCGACCACGTTGTAAATCGGCTTCTCAGTTCGTATGGCTTCCAACTCTTCAGCGGCGGCATCCTGGCGACAGGGGTGCCACGCCAGGGTGCGTTCGGCAACCTGCGACCACCACGGCTTTCGTTTCGCATGGTCGCGCCATCGAGCCGCAGGGCTATCCGTGATCCCGACATACAGGAGGACCCCGGTGGAGTCGTAGAACCGGTATACGGCGGTCGGGATTGCATCGGCGGCAACGGGGTTGGCCGTCATTCGGATGCCTCCCTCTTGCGCACGATCTCGGCAACGCGCTCCGTATTCGGCCGTTCGGGCAACTTCGCGCCCGGCCGGCGCAGATACCAGTGAATGAAGTCGCGTACCACGGCAGCCCGCTCCTTGCCGAAGTCCTTGGCTGCGGCTTCGAGGTCGCCCCAGTCCTCGTCGGAGATTCGCATCTGTCGAGCAGGGGTTTTGGGCGCGTTGGGCACGCCGGAACCGTATCCCGGCGTAGCTACAGATGGCAATGATCTCACCCTTTCGGTGTAGCTACAGATTATCGTCCGAACTGCTTGCGGTGTAGCTACACCTCAGGTTACGGTGTAGCTACACCAGAAGCAAGGGAGGCCCGATGTACAAGCTCCGCACCAACACCGGCACGCTGCAGTTCCCGACGATCGACGCCGCCAAGACCCATATCGACCGCCTGTACCAGCAGGGTTTGATCCGCAACGGCCACATCGAGTCGGTGCAGGGCCCGGACGGCAGCTACATCGGCCTGCACCTGTCGTTCGGTGTCGTCATGGAAACCCGGTTCTGATCGTGGCCGGCCAGAAGCGCGCACTACTCAAGCAGTGGAACACCGCCTCCGACGTGCTGGCGGCGCACGCGACCGAGCACCCCGTGTGCGCGTTCCCCGTTCAGCGCTGGGGCTGCCCGGACTGGCGCCGTCTCAACGACGTGGTCGACGACATCGAGGGCCAGATGATGGCGCTGCGGATGCCGCACCCGAACAACATCACCGACGACGACCTCGACGACTGACCGCCCCCGGCAGCAACTGGGCTACGTGCCCGGCGGCTGCCGCAGGCGGTTGGGCCGCGAAAACCGACCCGAAAGGCTTGCAGATGACCGAGCCACTTCCCACCTGGATCCGCGACGCAGCCAAGGCACGCGCCCTCGCCAGCATCCGCAACCCGCAGCGCGACGCCAGCATCCGCAAGCTGGCGCAGGCGATGGCCGCGAACACGATCCAGCCCGGAACCGTCGTGGTCTACTCCAGGAGCTTCGCTGACCACCACGGACCGGCCGTGTACATCGGACCGTCCGGCGACTACCCGGCTGGCGAGGAGATCCGCTACACCCTGATCTTCTGCGGCCTGCCGAAGCTCGAAGGCGTTGGCCGTGCCTCGTTCACCGTTGCGGGCCCGGATGACGAAGTTCCCGGCGAAGTCCGCGAGCTGGGCGCCGCAATTGCCCAGCTTCGCCGTGGACGCGGAGACACGTAATGCCCGCCCGCATAACGCCAGCCCGGTACCCGAACACCCGTTAGGAGAACTGATCATGGTCGCTACCACCCCGTCAGGGCAGGTGATCACCTGCGACGGTTGCGGAGCCCCCATCGAGGAGGTCCGCGACGACATGAAGCACCCGGTGCTGTACCCGCACCAGTGGGCCGAGAAGAACGTGGTCTACATCGTCTGCTCGCCGCTGCCCGATGGGACCCAGCCGTGCTTGGTCCTTGCGCAGCTGGCCGACGAATTGTTCGAATCCACTAAGTGTCGCGTGCCCGGCTGCACCGGAGATCGCTGCAATGCCACACGGAGGCAGCCGTGAGCACTTCCAGGCCGCCCTTGAAGGTCGTTCCCGGCCAGATCTGGGCCGACAAGGACCGGCGCAGCGCCGGCCGCACCGTTCGGATCCTTGAGGTCGACGGCATTCGGTACGCGATCGTCCAGAGCCCGACCGGCCTCGGCCGCAAGTCCCGCGTGCAGTACGACCAGTACGGGCTGCGCGGCTACCGGCTGGTTTCGCAGCCCAAGGAGAACTGACGCGATGAACACCGAAGCCACCCTGACCGGCACCATCACCATCCACCCGGCCGCCGGAACCGACGACCTGGACCGGATCCCCGAGACCAGCTACGTCCGCGTGAACCACGACGGCACCGCAATCGTACCCAGCGGTGAGGCGCCGCTGTCTACCGAGTCCGTCGCGCGTGAGGTTCGCGCACTGATCGAGGCGCTTCACGGTTTCGAGTTCGACGGCATCCTGATCCAGACCGCCGCCTCGAAGTACGGGTCGGCCCGCTCCCGGATTGTCGTGACCGACTTGGTTGTGAGGTTCTGACGTGCCCACCCGCATGTCCCTCGCCGAGTTCACCGACGCAATCAACCGCGAGGACGGCTCGCTGCTGCGACTGTTCGCCTACACCCCGGTTGACCCGCACCGCGCGCCGGCCGAGCTGTACCACCTGTGCGTGGCCGCGAATCTTCAGTTCGAGGTGTTCAACGCGACGCTCGACCGCATCGCCGAGGTGCTCGGCATCGAACGAGAGGAGATCTGATGAACGACAACTGGCTGTTTTTCAAGGCGTGCGGCCACCCGTTCGGGCTGCACGTTGCCACGCCCACGGTGCAGACCGAGCGGCAGGCGTGGAACGCCTTCTACGACACCGAGAGGCAGCGGCGCGCCGCCGAGGACCGCGGCGTCACCTGCCGGCGCGTGGACCACGACACCTACCGCGAGCAGTACTACCAGCTCCTGCGTAACGGCTGCGACTGCAGGCCCGCGCCGGAACAACTGCCCGCAGGCCGCGGCGTCTGTTCCGTGTGCGACCGCGAAATGCGGGTGCTGAAGGACGGCACCATCGGCCCGCACACCACCGGCCGCCCCGACCCGTACTGGTCGGGGCATTCACCCCGCTGCCCCGGGTGGGGACGCAAGCCGAAGGAGGCCTGATCATGATCGTGCCCACTACTGCCGAGATCGCCGAGGGCGTCCGCACCAAAATGGCCGCCCAGCCCGACCGCCTGGCCGAAGCCAAGCCGTTGGCTGACGCACTCGTGGAGCAGTTGCGAGAGCGCATTCCGAACGCCGACCCCGCGGTCATCGCCGCCGTCCTGCTGCACGCCGGCAGTTACGTCGGTTACCGCGTCTGGGACCAGATGAGCGAGCTCTGGATCGAGATGGACCGCTTCCACATGCGCACCGCAAACGCGATCGTTGTCGCCGGCGAGCAACTGTTCACCGAAGTTACCGGGGTGGCGATCGCTGCCGGGCCCGACGAGAAGCGCTCGTTCATTATGGCCGACTACCGCGAGCAGATGTAGGCGGGAGCGGGCCATGAAGCTAAACGACAAGACCGCCCAGAAGTTGGGCCTGCTGGCCATCGAGGTTCGGCACCGCGCCAACGATTACGACACGTTCTCCTCTGACGAGGCGTGGCAGACCCGTGCCGGCCAGCTTGACCGGGCTGCGGATCTACTAAGCGAGGCTGCGCGCATCTTGGATACCGCGCTGGTGAAGGAAGGCGAGAGCTGATGGCCACCTACCGCGCCGACCTGACCGGCGATCATCACCGCCTCATCGCGCACCTGTTGCCCGGCGATCGCCTGATCCTCACCTGGTCGGCTGGCGAGAAGGCCATCGACGCCGACCCGGACTTGCCGTGGCTCGAGGTGTTCGACACCGACCCGATCCCGCGGATTTGCCGCTACGGCACCGCTGCGGGGCTGGCGCAGAACACCCGGGTTCGGCAGCGTCCGCCGGTCACGGAGGCGGCGCGTGCGGTCCGGGCTGGCGGGGTCGTATACGTAACGTGCGAGCGGCGGCAGGACACCGACCGGTTCGGGCAGCCGTTCGGGCCGGCGGTGCTAATGCCGTCCGGGCATGTGCTGGTTGAGGCGGAGGTGAGCGTCTGATGGGCGCCTTCGACAAGACCACGTTCACTGACCATGGCGACATCCGCGTCCTACACGTCCCGGCCGAGCTGGAGGTGTATACGGCCCCGAGCCTGCGCGAGGCCTCGGTGGATGCCGTGAACGACGGTCGCTACCACCTGTTGGTGGACCTGTCGCAGACCACGTTCATCGACAGCACTGGCTGGGGTGTCCTGGTTGGCATGCGCAAACGGGTCGGCAGGTACGGCGGCACGATGCGCCTGGCCGGCCCGATCAGCGGTGGCGTCAACAGCGGACTGAAGATCACCGGCCTGGCGAACGTGTTCGAGATCGTTGGCAGCGTTGAGGTCGCGATCGGCGCGGGAGACGAGGGCTGATGTACCGCGAGGGCAAGTTTGTGATGTCGCACCGCGGCTACGCGGTTGACCTGTCGAGCTTCCGCATCGACGAGATCCGTACCGGCTGGAAGGGCGAGTACGCCTGCGCCACCGTGAACGCGGTGTGGTTCCGCCGCAAGAACGGCGTCAGCCAGACCGTGGCTGGTGAACTGTCGGACTCTCAGTGGGATATCCCGAAGGACGCCGTGCAGTTCCTGGAGCAGTACGAGGACGGACGCTACGGCGGCACGCCGTTTACCCGCTGGGACGGCACCGGCGTTTGGTACGCCGGCCAGGACCCGGAGGAGAACGCGCGGCACCTGGAGCTGCTGCGGACAGTTCTCGACGCGTACCACGCGAACCCTGCGGCGCCGGACCTCAGCGAGCGGTGGAATCGGTGGTGGAGGTTCTGATGTCTACGTTCAACCCTGGCGACCAGGTGCTGCTCAGCCTCGACTACAGCTACGCCATCGGCACCGTCGAAGAGCCCGCACGCAAAAGCGACAGTTTCGCCGTTCGCATGCTCGGTGGGCGCCGCCTCTCCGAAGTCGAGATCACCGAGATGCGGCACCTGCCGCCCGATGTCCCGATGCTTCAGTGGGGATCCCGGGTGCGCGTCCAAGACAACGCCCCCCGGTGTGTCGGACGCCCCGGTTCGGTCTATCACGGGGAGTTCATCGCCAACGTCTTCGGCTACTGGGTCCTCCTTGACTCGAACGACCAGACCTGGATCCCAGCCGACGCGCTTATGGCGGAAGCAGGTAAGGACTGATGCCCACGTTCTGTCGATACCAGTGTCCAGCCCACCACGGCGTCTACGTCCACACCGCCGACTGCCCGGTTGTTCCGGAGCAGCCGGCGTGCGACGGGTGCGCCGACGAGATCAGGGCGTCGCAGCTGGCCCGGCGGAAGCCGAGCGTCGGCGAGGCCATCATCGCGCTCATTCCGGGCGCCGAAGGAGCGGGGATCAAGCCATGACCAACAAGACCACCGCTGCAGAAGACCGCTCCATCCACGAGCACGTCCGCTCCCTACGCAAGGTGAAGCTGACGTTCAACGAGGACCAGATCTGGGTGCTGTACCGGCTGCTCGTCCGCGAACGGAGCAATGGCGCGCCGACGCTGCTGCCGGGGCTGTCCCGCGAGCACGACCATGCGATGGGCATGGCGCTGGCGCAGTTGTCCGATGCCTACATCGACCTGACCACACCAAAGGAAGGCGGCGTCTGATGCCGATCCCCACCGCAGAGCAGATCCTGTACGTCCTTAACGACTGCGAGCCGATCGACCTGGAGGCACTGGAATTCTGCGTCATCACCGGCGGATCCCGCCGCGACGTGTACGGCAGAAGGCTGCCGGACGACGCGCCGGCCGACTACCGGGGCTTCGAGTACGGCGAGCTCCTGATCCTCAACGAGTCCGGCCGGGAGCCGTTCGGCGACCACCGCAACCCGTCGAAGTGGTCGGTGACGACGTTCGAGACCAAGGACTACGACGCCGCGCTTGCCCTGTCCGAGCTGATCAAGTCGGGCCTGGCGAAGCAGGACGGCCTGTACGAGTGGTCGGACGGGCTGTGGGTTCGGCCCGACGACCAGGCCGGCGCCAACGGGCGCAGGCGGAACGACCGCGGTGCGCTGATCGCACGGATCGGAGACAACGACTGATGGGCTACATGAGACACAACGCGATCGTCGCCGTCGTGAACGGCTACATCTTTGGCCAGCCGGAAGCCCCGGACGTTGAGGCGTTCCGCGCATCGCTGCCCGTCGAGTGGCAGCACCTGGTCGTCGGCCCGGTGAAGTCGGTCATGAACGACTACGTGACGTTCGTGTTCGCGGCCGACGGATCCAAGGAAGGCTGGGGTGCCTCCGACAATGGCGACCTCTACCGGGAGCAGTTCGTCGACCTGTTCCGGCCGGCCTACGAGAAGGGCTACGACCCGTCCGACGTACTGATCGTGGACGCCCGCTTCGGCGGTGACGAGCCCGGCGGCTACGGCGAGGACGAGCTGATCGTCTCAACGAACTTCCGCGACGACCGGGTGCGGCTGGACATGGTGGTCGACGACGCGGAGGACGAGGCCTGATGTCCAACGACACCCCCGCGATCAGCATCACTCCGTCGCTGACGTTCGCGGAGATAAAGTCCTTCGGCGACTTCCGCACCGTGTACTGCGTTCCGGCCGAGGGCGGGGGCGCCGGCGCTCTGGAGCCGAGCACCGGCATGAACTACCGCCCGAGTTTCGTTCAGTGGCACCTGCAGGACATCATCGACCACTTCCCGGCGCACGAGTTCGCCGGGTACGTCGAGTACCGGAACACGTCGGAAGACCAACCTCCGGTGGCGCGGTACTACGTGCGCGGCCGGCGCGTGGAGATGGTGACGCCGACGCTGGTGTGGCCAGACGACCCGCAGCCTGTTTCGGGGGCGGCGCGCCAGCAGATCGCCGCCGAGCTTGAGGCCCACGCCGAGTCGATCGGTTGGTACGAGGGCAGCGGCGTTTGGGCGGAAGCGCTTGACGTGGTCCGGCGGGAACCATGGACCCGACGGAACGAGGGCGACGATGACTGACGACCTCCTTGCCAACGTTGAGTTCTCCTCCCCGCGCCCCGGCATCGTTCAGATGACCCACGCCGCCGAGATCTGCGACGGCGAGCCCTGCGTCATCCACTCTCCCAGCAACCACCACATGGCCGCCTGGCCGACGACGTTCCGTTCCGACCGGGCGATGCTGTGCCCCACGCATAAGAACCACGCGCTGGTGCTGACCGAACGGCTCTGCCAGCACAACTGCGGCCACCCGGATCCCGATTCGCTGACGTGGCTGCGGCTTCACGATCCGCTCGGGCTCGGCGCGTGGGCCACGCACGGGTGCTGCCGGTGCTGTGTTCCGGGCGAGACAGGGGAAGTCGATGCCTGACCCGGGCCGCTGGCGCATGTGGGCACACCGCTATGACAGCGGCGATCTGCACAACCTTGGCAGCCGCCGCTATGTCGAAGCCCACGGCGTTCCGAAGCCGATCGTTGAGGTGAATGTAACCGAGGTTGCCGACGACGACCCGGCTGCAACCCACTGGGGTTGGATGCGTCCCACCGATACCGAACCGGTGATGATTTACCCGCGCGAGGTGCTGTTCTCCATGTGCTTCCACTACGGCGTTCAGGCCGAAGTCAACGCCGGCAAGGGGCGTGTGGTGCGGCTGGCCGTAACGGAGGTGGCCGATGGCCAGTGAGCAGCATGCCGAGACCTGGCGTCGGTTTGTTGCCGACGTCCGCGACTTCACCGAGCGACACCCCTCGCCGGAAGGTGTGGCTCACCTCGTGTGGGAGGCCGCCGTTCTCGGGTTCGTCAACGGCACCCAGCATGCGGCCGGGCGCAGCCATTCGGAGGTGCATGCCGACTTCCTGAAGGACCACGCCATCGTCAAGGGCGTCCTCGACATTGCCGAGCTCGACTGCGAGCGATGGGGCGCCCTAAGGGAACTGCGCGCCGGCGGCGAGACGGCCGGAGGGCACGGCGATGCCTGAGCACATCAGCCCTGTACGCATGCGCGAGATCGACTACATCCTGCGGTTCCCCGGCAGGTTCCCCAAGTCCGACATCCGTGACGCCGCGCTCGAGCTGCGCGCGGAGATCGACTTGCTCAACGAGGCACTACAACGCACCCTTCCAGCCAACACCCACCACGAAGGAACCCCGTCATGACCAGACGTATCGCTGCCCTGATTGCAGGGCTGTTCATCGCCCTCGCCGCTCTCGCTGGCTGCTCCCACGCCGCGCCCGTGTCCTACGCGCCGGCCGCCTACGGGCAGAACGGCCAGTGCTACTACGATGACGACCCCTACGAGGCGCAGCAGCTCCTTGCCGCGGGCCTGTGCCCTGCCGGCTGGGTGCCCACGCCGATGCCGCTGTACTGGCACGAGGAGTACTACAACTACTACTCGAGCCCCAGCTATTACAACCGGTACGTCCTGGTGTCCCACCGCACCGTGTACGTCACCCACGAAACGACGTTCCACACCACCTACTCCTCGCAGATCACCGCGGCGTCATCGAAGGCCACGTACAAGGGCAGCAACGGCAAGACCGTCACCGGCACCACGGCGAAGATGAAGTTCTCTACCGGCTCCGGATCCACCGGGAAGGTCGGCGGTGGGTCGCTGCGCAGCGGAACCAGCGGTGGATCTACTAAAGATACCGGTGGCGGAGGCGGCTCCGGCGGCAGCAAGAGCAGCGGCACGGTGAAGTCGAAGACCGGCAGCGGCAGCGTCGGCGGCGGATCCCTGCGGAGCCGCAAGTGATGCAGGAACGCGACTTCAGCGTCTACGGCTACTGGCCTCACTCCAGCGAACGCTGGGGTGAGGTGTTCCAGGCCACGTCAGCCCGTGCGGCCGAGGACCTGGCGCAGATGTACGCCGCCGAGCAGGGCGCGGTGCTGCGGGTGGCCGGCGTGTTCGAGGGCATCGTGGCGTCCGTCGACCGGTACACGCTGTACGTGGACCCGCGGGACGTGCGCAACCTCGACGAGGAAGACCTCGAGCCCGACGTGCCGGAACTTGAGACCGCAATGTGGACCGCGCTCGGGCTGGTTGAGGACCCGCACGACCGCCGCTGGAATGAGCGCACTGGCGGGCAGCGGTTTTGCGATCAGATCCTTGCCGACTCGCCGTTGGCCGCGGAGGACGTGGCAATGGACAAGGTGCACGACGAGGGCGGTCGGCTGCTGGTGTGTGCGGTGTTCGCGGGTGCTCGGCAGCGGGCGGACGCGCTGTACGCGAAGTTCGCGAACCCGGATGTGCAGGTGGAAGGCTAACCGGCACCCGAGGGATAGGCCGAAAAGCTACACGGCCGACAACAGCGGCGTACCCTCGCTAACGCACTCGCGTTAAACGCTCCGCGCCCCAATTCCCCACTCCCCTGGAGCCAGCATGTCCGAGTACGGCAACAGATGGTCCGTCACCAAGATGGTCGCCGTCGGCAGCGCGACCGTCCTGGGTCTCATCATCGGAATCCCCGTCGTCGTTGGGACCCTGTCCGCCTGGGACTCGACCACCGCCGGCCAGGTCGCCGTCGTCCGCAACGGCGGACCGTTCTCCAACAGCAACATCCGCGCCGTCATCAAGCCCGCGTCGAGCCTGACGTGGACAGGCATCTGGTCCAGTACCCACAAGTACCCGGCGACACAGTCCTCGTACACCATCACGTCGGACCCTAAGAACGGCGGGCAGCCCGGCGTGGACGTCGTGTCCGTGCCGTCCTCCGACGGCGTGCAGATGGGGATCGAAGGCACGCTGTACTACACGCTCAATACCGACCCGGCGACAATCCGAAGCTTCGACGACAAGTTCGGCACCCGCACCTACAGCTTCAACGCGAGCACCTACAACGCCTACGCCGGCACCAAGGGCTGGGACGCGTTCATCAACACCATGGTGCGGCCGGTTCTGAACAATGCGCTGCGCGAGCAGATCGGCGACACACGCTGCTCCGACCTGGTGTCATCGTGCGCGCTGGTGCAGAACAACGGCACCAACCCGGCCAACGGCACGTTCCCCGTGGGCAACGTCAACATCGCCAAGGTGCAGAACGCGATCAACGCCACGCTGACGACCGACATCAAGAGCACCCTCGGCGGGGACTACCTGATTGGGATCCAGTTCGCGATCAACAAGGTCGATCTGCCGTCGAACGTGCAAACCGCCGTCGATCAGGCGCAGGCGGCGTTCGCGGCGGTGTCACAGTCGCAGGCGAAGATCGCACAGGCCAAGGCCGAGGCGGATGCGAACGCCGCCAAGCAGCAGGGGTACAACAGCTGCCCCGCTTGCGCCGAGCAGGACATCTTGAAGGCGCTGCCGCCGTCAGTGACGGTCTTTGCGCCGGGGTCCGGGACGGGGCTGCCGTTGACGACCGGAGCGAAGTAGCCGTGCCCGAGTTCGCTGCGGGGCTGGTCGTTTTGGCGCTGATCGGGGTGGGGCTGGCGTGGCGTGCGGAGCGCGCACGCCGCAAGGCGGCATCCGAGCGCTATGCCGGCGTATGGGAAACGGCAGAGAAGGCCGAGGCTGGTGTCACGATCGTCGGGGTCCGGCGCGTGTCGCACGGCCGCGAAACCGACTTTGCCGAGGTGGCGCGGGTTCCGAACGACGATCCGGACTGGCTTCGCAAGGTGCGTGACGCCCGCGCGGAGGCTGCGGAACGTATCAGCACGTTGGCGGCGGACGTATGACGGTCGTGCCACCGAAGGCAAAGGCCTCCTAGGTGGCGGTAAACGAATTCGCCGAGATCACGGCAGTCGGCTACCGTAGCCCTCGTCCCGGTGCGCCGGTTCCAGCTACTTCTTTGGAAAAGTGCTCGCTGGCACCACTCTTGATCTCGGGGCATTGACAACAGAATCAGCACCCGCCGGGTGCGCAGATGAGTCTTACTTCTTCCTCAAAAGAAGAGAGCCCGGGTTCGAATCCCGGCGGCACGCGAGAGCGCGCTGTGGTGTAGCGGCCTAGCACTTCCGTCAGGCTCGTCACCCTGATCTCCGGCGGGTTCAACTTCATAAGCACCTCCCGGTGCGCTGGTCGCGGGTACTTCTTGCAGAGGATCGGTTCGAATCCGAACGCCGCTTCGGTGGCGACGACGTGTGGCTACGTCAACCCCGCAGCCGTTTTGATCTCGGGAGGGACAGCGCAGACTTCGGTCGCGCCCGGTGCGAGGCAAGTACGGGTACTTCTAATTTGAGGGTCGCCGGTTCGAGTCCGGCCCGCGTCAGCGATGAGGCGGTAGCTCAGTGGGTAGAGCATCAGACTGGCGAAAGCCGTCCCCGTCGCCAACTTGATCTCGGGCGCGACCACTGCCGCTCCTCCCCCGTGCAGTAGGGAAGTCGAGCGATGTCGAAGTTCAACAGCCCCACCGTCAAGCCGGCCGTGTTCTCCCCGGTCGCCACCGAGCGCGCCCCTTCCGGCCGTACCCACGAGGGCGGCCCCGGGTACGGGCGCGACACCAAGTCGGAACTGTTCCTTCTCGCAGTCACGAACATGGTCGCGGAGAACACCTTCTACGAGACCGCCGGCGCCCGTGACGACCGGTTCGAGCAACTCGTTCGGCAGGTTGCCATTGAGGACCCTGACTGGATGAGCCGGTTCGTTCCGTGGCTGCGCTCCGTTGCGAACATGAGGTCCGCCTCGATCGTGGCTGCGTGCGAAGCTGTGAAGGCGCGGCTGGATGCCGACCGCCAGGTGGAGAAGCCGCCGTTCGGCGTGGCCCAGGTGCAAAACCCCTTCAACCGCGCCGTCATTGCCGCGGCCTGCCAGCGTGCTGACGAGCCGGGCGAGATCCTGGCGTACTGGACGTCCCGCTACGGCCGGGCAATCCCGAAGCCGGTGAAGCGGGGCGTGGCCGACGCTGTGGCCCGGCTCTACAGCGGCAAGTCGCTGCTAAAGTACGACTCGGACGCCAAGGGCTTCCGATTCGGCGACGTCATCGACCTTGTCCACCCCACGCCGCACCCGGATAAGCCATGGCAGGGCGAGCTGTTCCGCTACGCCCTTGACCGCAGGCACAACCGGGCCGGACTGCCCCCGGAGTCGAACCGGACGCTGAATGCGAACCTGGTGATGCGGACCCTGCCGGTTGAGGACCGGCGCGCGGTTCTGCTGCAGCCGGACGGCCCGGAGCGGCTCGCCGATGCGGGGTTCACATGGGAGGCGCTGGCTGGTTGGCTCCAGGGCCCGATGGATGCCGCCGCGTGGGAGGCGATCATCCCGTCGATGGGCCTGATGGCGCTGGCGCGGAACCTGCGGAACTTCGACCAGGCTGGCGTGTCCGATGCTGTGGCAGCGCAGGTTGCCGCGAAGTTCGCCGACGCCGAGCAGGTCGCCCGTTCCCGGATGCTGCCGTTTCGGTGGCTCTCGGCGCACCGGGCCGCGCCGTCGCTGCGGTGGTCTTACCCGCTGGAGCAGGCGCTCGGTCACAGCCTCGCGAACATTCCGCAGCTGGCGGGCCGAACCCTGATCCTGGTGGACACCTCCACCTCGATGGACGCCGGGTTCTCCAAGGACGGCACACTGATGCGGTGGGACGCTGCCGCACTGTTCGGGATCGCACTCGGGCACCGCTGCGCGCACGCGGATGTGGTGTCGTTCTCCAGCGCCCAGCAGTTCTACGGCGACCGCCCCGGCCCGCGGACGAAGGCGTTCCCGATGGCCAAGGGCGAGTCGGTGCTGCGTTCGCTTCAGCGGTGGAAGGGCGACGGGTACTTCCTTGGCGGCGGTACCGACACGGCAGGGGCGCTGCGGTCCACATTCGCCAGGCACGATCGGGTGGTCATCGTCACCGACGAGCAGGCCGCATATGACCCGGTGGGCGTGTCGGGGTCGATCCCAGCGAACGTGCCGATGTACACGTGGAACCTCGCTGGCTACCAGGCGGGGCACGCGCAGTCCGGGGGCGCCAACAGGCATACCTTCGGGGGGCTGACTGATCAGGCCTTCAAGATGATTCCCCTCCTGGAGGCTGGGGCGTCGCAGAGCTGGCCGTTCTGATGTCCGACAAGGTTGAGGCCCCGTTCACGCCCGATCAGGTGGCATCACTCAACGCCTACCAGGTTGCCGGCATCATGCATCCGTTCACCTGTGGTGGCGGCCAGGCGCGTGGACATAGCGGCATCCGGCTGATTGCCGCCGAGGACGGCTGGCACTGCGCCAGCGACACCTGCGACTACCGGCAGGACTGGGCCCACGCTTTCATGGCTAACTGGTCGTGGAGGAGGCTCGAACTGTGACCGACCGCACCGCGCTCGGAGACAGAATGAAAAAGTACGAGGCGGCCACGAAGACCGTGCTGCCGCCTCGTAACTACTCGATCATCAGGGTCGACATCCGAGCCGCCCACACGCTGCTGCGTCACGCCGCCAAGCCGTTCGACTACGACTTCATGGCCGACATGGACGCGACCGCCGTCGCGTTGTGCGCCGAGGTCCAGGGTGCGGTGCTCGGGTACGTGCAGTCCGACGAAATCAGCGTCCTCGTCTGCGACTTCACCGGCCCGAACAGTCAGCCGTGGTTTGGCGGCGGGGTGCAGAAGCAGGTGTCGATCGCCGCGGCTACCACCACTGCCGCATTCAACGCACGCCGACCCGCCGAGGTGGCGACCGGCCGCATGGCCACCTTCGATGCCCGCGTCTTTACGCTCCCGAACGCGGTGGAGGTCGCGAACTACTTCATCTGGCGAGAATGCGATGCAGTTCGCAACAGCATTGCCATGGCGGCGCAAGCTAAGTTCTCCCCGCGCCAGCTCCACGGCGTCAATACCGGCCGCATGCAGGAGATGCTGTTCGCCGAGCACGGCATCAACTGGAACGACTACCCGGACGGCGCCAAGCGCGGCCGGGTCGTGGTGAAGGCCTCCGGCGAGCGGGAAGTCACGTTCACGCACAAGCGAACCAACGAGGAGCGAACCGTCACGGCGGTGCGGTCTTGGTGGGAGGCGCAGCCGGCACCGCACTTCACGACGGATCCCGATGGGTGGCTGGCGCAGATAGTTCCGGCGCTGCCAATCCTGGATCTGGGACCCGAGTTCGAGACGCACGCCGCGGAGTCGCTGGAGATCGCGAACGCGACGTTCGATGCGGTCGCGCAGTCCTGGCCGAAAGATTGACTTACCCTGAACCATCTGGTCGTTTCCGTCCCGAGGAGACCGATGACCACGCTCGACGAACTGTTCCCGCCCGCGGACCTCAAGGCCGAGATCGAAGCCGGCTACGTCTTGCGCAAGCAGCACCCTGAGCTGCCGATCTCGATCTACACCTACGGGCGCACCTGCCAGTACGAGAACCGGTGGAACGCCATCACCACTCGGTGTCGCGGCCTGATCGCCGACGACACCGACGGCCGGATAGTGGCGCACTGCCTGCCCAAATTCTTCAATCACAGCCAGCACGGCATCGGCTACGACTTCGCGCCGCCGCTGCCAAACGAGCCGTTCGAGATCTTCGACAAGGTCGACGGCTCGCTCGGGATCGTCTTTCACTACGCCGACGCCTGGCGCGTGGCGTCAAAAGGCTCGTTCACTTCCGAGCAGGCGAGGTGGGCGCAGGCGTGGCTGGACGCAGCCGGCCCGGATGGCGCACTCGAGCCGGGCACCACGTACCTCGCGGAGATCGTGTACCCGGAGAACCGGATCGTAGTGAACCTCGGTGACGAGCGGACGCTGGTGCTGCTGGCCGTGTACGACGCCGAAGGCCGGGAGCACCCGGTTATCAGCTACGCCGACGCCTGGGAGAAGCTCGGCGGCCGGGTTGTGCGCTCGTGGCGGGCGCTGCCGCTGGCGGAACTGG
>Ga0070682_100000051_pt1 | contig 123476 bp, 98 predicted proteins | sample KBSC63LmetaG_FD_64668 | JGI IMG/M metagenome (GOLD analysis project Ga0070682, IMG submission 64668) | Corn rhizosphere microbial communities from Kellogg Biological Station, Michigan, USA - KBS C6-3L metaG | ecosystem: Host-associated > Plants > Roots > Rhizosphere | place: USA: Michigan...
GTTGATGCTGGCAGTACTGGGTGCGCTCTTTGCCAACGCAGTAATAGCAATTCTGAAGCTGGTCGCTGCCGTCATTACGGGTTCGTCCGGCATGATGGCTGAAGCGCTTCACTCGATCGCAGACACCACGAATCAGGTTTTTTTGCTTCTCGGTTTGCGGTTTTACAAGCGCCCGGCTTCCGCTAAACATCCTTTCGGTTACGGGAAGGAACGTTTTTTCTGGTCGTTCATTGCGGCGATCTTCATCTTCGGAGTTGGTGCGACTTACGCGATCTACGAAGGGATCGTAAAGCTAAGTCACCCGCACCCACCGGAGAATCTCAACTGGGCTTACTGGGTACTGGCGATCTCGTTTGTTTTGGAATCGGGTTCGATAGCCTTGGCGATTTATCAGGAGGTCAAGGAAGCCCACCACGAAGGACTAACGTTCTTTGAGTATTTGCGGGAGTCGAAAGATCCGACGGCCAAGACCGTGATCTTTGAAGACTCGGCGGCGCTGCTCGGCATTCTGATCGCCGGTGCCGGAATTTATTTGACCGAGCATCACACGGGTCCCGGCTATGGGGCTTATTGGGACGGCCTCGCATCGATCCTAATTGGTTTGGTTTTGTCGGTGGTGGCCTTTGTGCTGGCACGCACGTCCCGTGGACTTTTGTTGGGAGAGGCCGCAAGTCGCCAGAGCGTCCAGGCGATTGCGAAGGCGATTGAAGCTCATCCGAACGTGATTAAGTTAGTGGAACTTCTGACCATGCATTTGGCGCCGAAACAGATTTTGATTAATGCCCACATCAATCTGCGCGACGATCTCGTTACCGGTGAAATCGTGCAAACGATCGAAGATATTGAGGCATTGATAAAACAGGCTGAACCTAAAGTTGAAATGATTTTCCTGGAGACAGCTCGCCGAAGCGAGAACGACGAACAGGAATGCGTAAGCGAGCACGTTGGCTAAAGCGGCCGGCGATTTCGCTTCCGATTGGTGAAACTAAATTGCAGCCCTCGAATCGCAAATCGACAATTCGGAAGTTTTTAGTCAGAGATGTTATTACTACTGCCATACACGGAGTACCTCGGAAGGCTTAGTGAGCCGCGCAATATCGCGGACGTCGTTCTTGTCTTCCTGCTTGTGTATGCAGTTTTGAAGTTAGTACGTGGAACTCGCGCTGCTCCCATGGCTGCGGCCATCGGAGCTTTTGCTCTTCTTTACTGGCTTGCTGTCCGGCAAGACCTGGCCACCCTCGCATTTATCTTACGCGGCGCGCTGCTCTATATCGGCGTCGCGATCATCGTTCTCTTTCAAACCGAGATTCGGCAGGCGCTGATTAGTTTCGGCAATCGCTTTCGCATGCCGTTCAATCGCGGACAGCTCGGACAGTTTGGCGAAGGCGTTTACGACGAAGTAATCCTGGCGGCAACGTCGCTGGCATCAACCAAGACTGGCGCGCTTATCGTGATCGAACGCAACGTCGGTCTGAAAAATATTATCGACGGGGGCGTGAAACTTGACGCCGAGCTCAGTTACGATCTGCTTGTAAGTATCTTTAATCCCGAATCTCCGCTACACGATGGCGCTGTAGTAGTTCGGCGACATCGGGTCGCGGCAGCGTCGTGCTTCTTGCCGCTAACTTTGAATCCGAGGTTGTCACGCGATCTTGGAACGCGGCATCGGGCCGCCCTGGGCGTTACTGAAGATACGGATTCTGTAGCCGTTGTCGTCTCTGAAGAGTCGGGACTGATTTCATTCGTGCAACGCGGAGAGATTAAACGCGGCCTCGATGCTCCGCGTCTTCGGGCTGCTATCTCTGATGCGCTTCAAATCTCGCCGCAACGAGAAAAACTGAAGCACGTAGCGAAACACGAAGAGCCTGATGCAGACACCGAGGAGATCGCCTCGACTTAGGCCGACTGGCTGAGATTTATTATGCCCTTTCAAGACAAAGATGATCTCGAGATAGCAGCTGCGCCGCGTCTGCCGAGTCTACCCGAGCGCTGGTTAAGAAAAGTGTTTCTCGAAGAGTGGGGACTGAAATTGCTCGCCCTCGCGATCACCATAGTGCTTTGGCTAGCGGTGACAGGACAGAATAGACCGGTGACCCTGCGCATCAACGGGGTCGTCCTCAATTTTTTGCGACCCGCTGGCTTCGAGTTGAGTAATGAGCCGCCATCGACTGTCGACATCACCTTCACTGGCAGTAAAGACAAACTGGATCGCATCGAGCCGCGCGAGTTAATCGCGAATGTTGATTTGAGTGATCAGAAAGCAGGCGAACGCACCATCAAGCTAACGCTGGGCCGCGTAAAACTCGATTTGCAGGAGGACGTTCAGGTCCAGGCCTTTCATCCGGGGAGCGTTTCGATTCGGCTTGAGCCGATCGTGGAAAGGGTGCTGGATGTTGAGGTCAAATTCAGCGGCAAGTTGCCCGAAGGTTACGAGCTGGGCCCTGTCACTGTTACTCCGTCGCAAGTCCGGCTTAAAGGTCCGGCGGATCGTGTTAATGAGCTGAGCAAGGTCGTGACGGAAACGGTCTCGCTGGATGGCAGAAAAGAAAACTTCAGTCTTACCGGCATTGCTATAAATCTCACTGATCCGAAGATCGACATTCTGGACGCCAATGTGGACATTCACGTGGCGGTGGTGGAGAAACGCCGTGGCGATCTACACCTTCGATTCGCAACCTCAGATCAGTCGCCTCTCGTGGCCAGTCTCGTAGCACCCTCATGGTTCATTAATCCAACTTTCCACTCAACTACTGAATGAAGAAACTTTTCGGAACAGACGGCATGCGGGGAGAGGCCGGGGTTTTTCCACTCGACTCCGCAACGATTGAAATTGTGGGGGCGTCTCTGGCGCGTCGGCTTGCGGAAAAACTGGGGCGCGCTCCGCTCGTGGTCATCGGCAGAGACACTCGTGAGTCGGGCGAATGGCTTGAGCAATCGCTCGTAAGAGGTCTGACGAAAACCGGTGCGACATCGAAATCTGCAGCAGTAATAACAACACCGGGAGTTGCTTTTCTGGCGCGCACCCTACCGGCGGATGCCGGTGTCGTGATCAGTGCGTCTCACAACGCCTATCGCGACAACGGCATAAAAATATTTGCACCCTCGGGACGGAAACTGGACGAAGAGACGGAACGGTTGATCGAAACTGATGTCTATGCGGGTCGCAACGCGAACGGCAAAACGCAGAACCAATCCAATGTACGACGCGGGCTGGACGGCGATTCCGAAGCAGTTGACTTGCGTTCTCGTTATTTAGACTTCTTAGCTGACGAAATCGCGAGCGGTTTATCACTGCGCGGAATTCGGATCGTGCTGGATTGTGCGAATGGTGCAGCCTCTGATTTAGCGCCGCACTTGTTTCAACGTCTAGGCGCCGACGTCATTACAATCAACAATAACCCCGACGGCCACAACATAAACCTGAACTGTGGCTCTCTTCATACGGAAGTTCTTCAGTCGACAGTAATAAAAGAACGCGCGGACCTTGGTGTGGCTTTCGATGGCGATGCTGATAGGGCTTTGTTTGTCGACTCCGAGGGGCGTCTGGTCAACGGGGACGGCAGTCTTTGGGTACTCGCTAAATACTTTCGGGATCATCACACTTTGGCGGATGACACCGTGGTAGCGACTGTGATGAGTAACATCGGCCTCGAGCTGGCGCTGCGGTCAGAAGGAATTCGTCTCATCCGCACCGACGTCGGCGATAAACATGTTTTGGAAGAGTTGCTGCGACGCGGAGCGACCCTCGGCGGCGAACAATCGGGTCATATTATCTTTCCGCACCTAAGTTTGGCAGGCGATGGCTTAATCACCACGATTAGCATGCTGCGGGCGATGGTAGAGACAGGCGAAACGTTGGCAGGATTAACCAAAGATTTCCAGGTGTATCCACAGATACTCGTTAACGTTCCGGTAAAAACCAAGCAGCCGTTCGCCGACCTGCCGACAGTTCAGGACTCAGCGCGTGAAATCGAAAATCTGCTGGGATCGCAAGGGCGGCTATTGTTGCGTTACTCAGGGACCGAGCCACTGGCACGCGTCATGATCGAAGGGCAGAGTCAGACAGAAATTGAAAAATATGCAGCGACACTCGCCGGGGTCATCGAAAAAACGCTCGGCGCGTAAGCGCGAAGACCAGTGAAAATTTTACCGCTAGCTCTGAAAAAATTACGTCATCCTTTAACGCATCCCTCGCCTTGTTTTCGGCTAAAAATCATTAGCGCTAAAATTTGCTAACGTTCTGCATTGCCAACAAGATGGCGATTGCACGGCACGCTCATTGCGATGTAGACTGTGGGGCAAGAAGAGACGGTTGGTGAATCCTCCGTCTCCGTGGTTGCTGGGGTGAGGACAGTGACCACAAATATGAATGGGCGCGACAGACTCCCACGTTAGTCGCGCCCATTCGCTTTTATGTCAGGCCCTCCAATTTCGACCCAACCAACAACAACTAGGCGTTCATGATCTGCACGGGCAAGATTCCTTTCTCGCGAGGAAACGCGCATCGGCTCACCTGCTCTTTGCACAGGCGGCCAGTGAATCCAGGCGTTGCACCCCTTCGCAAAGTGACTTAGTCTCCGGAGTTAGATCGCGTTTACGTTCGTCGATCGCTAGAGGAGATCACTTGCCCCGTCTTCAAGTTCGCGCCAGAGCGCGAGAACGAAAATACGAAATCAACATTGGTCGCGGGCTTCTGTCCAACTCAGGCGATCTCTTCCGCGCTTCACTGGGAGACGAGGCCCATAGACTGGTTCTGGTGTCCAATCAGATCGTTTTCTCGCTTTACGGCGCGCAAGTAGTCGAAAGTTTAGAGGCTAACGGATTCGTCGTCGCGCGTTGGTTGATTGGAGATGGGGAACGCTTCAAGTCGCTTAAAACCGCTGAAAAGTTAGTTCACTTTCTACACGAAACAAAACTTGAGCGGCGTGATGGCGTGGTTTCGCTGGGTGGCGGAGTAGTTGGAGATATCGCCGGTTTTGCTGCCGCTATTTACCTGCGCGGCATTCCTTTCATCCAAATCCCTACGACCGTGCTAGCCCAAATCGATTCATCCGTTGGCGGCAAGACCGGCGTTAATCTGCCCGGTGGAAAGAACTTGGTCGGAAGCTTTCATCAGCCTTCGGCGGTGCTCATAGACATCGATACGTTGCAAACTCTGCCGCTGCGCGAACGAACAGCGGGTTGGTGCGAATGTGTAAAGCAAGGCGCGGTGAGCGGCCGAAGGCTCTTCAACCAAACAACGGATTATTTGAAAACTCGCCACCCGACGGAGTTGCTCTTCTCAACTGACCTGGAGCAGTTGATCACGTCCCATTGTTCTTTCAAAGCTAAGATCGTAGCGCAGGACGAACTTGAGGATCCGACGCGCCGCGATTCCCGCTCACGTCGAATTCTGAACTTCGGTCACACAATCGGCCACGCGCTTGAGTCGATCACCAACTACCGGCGGTTCCGCCATGGTGAAGCGGTTGGCTACGGCATCCTCGCCGCTGGAGAGATTTCAAAAAATCTGGGATTGCTTGATGAATCGGAGTTAGAATCACTTGGCCGAGCGGTGGGGTTATGTGGGCCACTACCCGCGGCAACGGATCTGGACGTCAACACTATCATTAGCGCAATCGCACACGATAAAAAGCGAACCGCCGGCACCGTCCAATGGGTGTTGCTGGAACAAATCGGACGTCCGCGCATCGTCAGCGGCAAAGAGATCACGAGTAGCCTGTTGCGTAGATCGCTGCGGCAGGCAATTCAAGCAAAATAAGAAAATGAACTACCTCGCGAATAAATCTGAACGCGGTGGCGCGCGCCTAAAATTCCTGATCGTCATGACGATTATTGTGGTGGGCGCCTACTGCGCTTACCAATTCATTCCGCTCGCATACCAGGCTTACCAGCTCAAAGATTTAATGCAGCACGACGTGGACACTGCCGTAGCTATGGGCAAGCCGGCATCGTGGGTGCAAGAGCAGTTGGTGAAGAGTTCACCGGAATACGGCATCCCCCCTAATGCGATCATTACGCCGCTGCAGGAAGACAACCGCGTTCAAGTACGTGTCCAGTTTACCCAGCCGATTGAATTTCCAGGATTTGTTTACAACTACGAGTTTGATCACACGGCCAGGAGTTCCACTTTTCTCTCGGTGAAATAATCCGTGAGACTTAGTGCGGCGTGTTCTCCAGGAAAGCCTTGAGCTTGCGGGAGCGTGAGGGATGGCGCAGTTTGCGTAGAGCTTTTGCTTCAATTTGACGAATGCGTTCGCGCGTCACGGCAAAGTGTTGCCCAACTTCTTCGAGTGTGTGCTCGGATCCCGTCAGGCCTAGCCCAAATCTCAACTTGATCACTTTTTCCTCGCGCGGCGTAAGCGTCGCCAATACCTCATCGGTGATTTCACGTAAGTTCGAAGCTACGACTGCATCAGCGGGATTCAGGATGGACTTGTCTTCGATAAAGTCGCCTAGATGAGAGTCTTCTTCTTCACCGATCGGCGTCTCTAGTGAGATCGGTTCCTGTGCAATTTTCAAAACTTTTCGGACCTTCGAAACCGGAATATCCATCTTAGCGGCTATTTCTTCGCTGGTCGGTTCCCGTCCCAGTTCCTGCACCAGCGAACGCGACGTGCGGATCAACTTGTTGATGGTCTCGATCATGTGCACGGGGATCCGAATTGTTCGCGCCTGATCGGCGATCGCGCGGGTGATCGCTTGCCGGATCCACCAGGTAGCGTAAGTCGAAAACTTGTAACCGCGTCTCCACTCAAATTTATCAACCGCCTTCATCAAACCGATGTTGCCCTCCTGGATCAGATCCAGGAATTGAAGACCGCGGTTGGTATATTTCTTCGCGATGGAAACGACGAGGCGAAGGTTTGCCTCGACCAGCTCTCGTTTCGCCTGGCCCGTTTGCTGTTCGCCAATAATAATCGCCTGCAGAGAGCGCTTGATCTCCACCGGGCTGATGTAGTGTTCCTCTTCAATAGCCAGCAGACGTTTCTTTGCGGCGTTAATTCGGCGCCGGAAATCTTTTTGCTCCTCTGCACGTCCGCGCTTCCGCGCCAGCTTTTCTGTGAAACTCTCAATTTCTCTTTCGGCATCGCGCACCTCTTTTTGCACTGCGCGAATAGAATTGATCAAACGTTGCCGGGCGCGCTCGGTCGCGTTTAGCCGGCCAATCTCCTGGGCAATTTCGAGGCGCAGACGGGCCACCCGTCGTCGGAGCCGCAGCAGTTTCTTGCTGCGCTTCGCAACCACAACCGCTTGTTCCGCGCGCAGCGTCTGCCAATCAACTAAACCCTGCTCGTAAAGTTTGCGGATGTTGTCGATGCCTTCGATGGTCCAGGCTTTGTACTCCTCGGCCTTATCTCGATCTTCGTCGCCTGAAACTTCCGCCTGCTCCGCGAAGATTACCGTTTCACGAATATTCGCAATGCCGGCGACTAGTTCTCCTCCGATCTTCAAGAGCTCTTTGACAGCGATCGGAGATCGCGAAATCGCCTTCTGAGTTTTGAGCTGGCCGCGTTCAATACGCTTCGCAATCGCCACCTCGCCTTCGCGCGTCAAGAGCGGTACCACGCCCATTTCCCTCAAATACAAACGGACGGGATCGTTGGTTTTTTCTAGCGCGCCTGCGGAAAGATCGAGCTCGACGTCTTCGTCAGTCTCTTCTTCGTCGGCCGCCGCGGGCAGGGCCTGCTCGATCAGCCGTTCGTCCGAATCAGCAATCGCAATGTTTGAGCCTTCGAGTTTTTGCAGGACGTCTTCAATGTCATCGGGGGAAACTACATTGTCAGGGAGTTCACGATTCAGGTCGTCAAACGTGAGGTACTTCTTGTCGCCGCCCAACTCGAGCAGTCGTTCCATCACATCGTCTTTATCTTCGATAGCCAACTTCCAACTCCACGAAAAAATCTATAACTGAACTACTAACCAATTTCCATCGGCTCGGATTTTGGCAACAGCGCCTCGCGATGACGAGTCAACTCGATTTGTTCGGTTGCTAATTTATCGCATCGCTCCATTTCGCCATTGCGTTCAGCGGCGACAATTTCCGATCGCAGATCGCTGATGCGCCGGTCCACCTGCATTAATCTTAGTGCCGCTAAACATCTCTCCGCCGCGATTTGAGGAACCGGCTTATGCTCCTCGCTATCGCTATCCGAATCGGCCATCAGCAATCCGGGCAACAAAGCTTCAGCCGGATCCCCTGCCATTTTCTGAGCCAGAAAGTCAAAATCCGCCTCGACGCCTTCGCGTTCCGCGTCGATCAGGGCGCGAAAGATTGGCGCGGTCGGCAAGTCGTCATAATCCGCAGGCTGCAGTTTTGTCAAAACCAGCCGGCGCAAATTCGGATCAGCCAGCAACAACTCGAGCAGGTTCATCTCCGCCACCGTCGGTTTAACTGGCGTCCGCGTTATTGCGGGTTTTGAGCCGTCTGCGCTACCGGCCCTATGCCCGACCTGCCGAATCGAATGCCATAACTCGCGACGCAAACCCGCGTCAGTAATTCGCAGCGAGTCCATCGCGATATCGAAATACTCGCGCTTCTGGATCCGGCTTCGCACCGCGCGAATATACGGAAGCACTTCGTCGATCGCTGCTTCTTTGTCAGCCGGGTTGTTGAGTTTGCGATCGCGGACCGCCTGATCGATTACAAACTGCAGGTGCGTTTGCGCCAATCCGCGCTGCCGATGATATTCAGTGGCGCCTGATTTTCTAAGGAACTCATCCGGGTCCGAACCATCCGGCAGAACCAGAATCTTAACTTCAAGATCCTCAGCGAGAAGTATTTCAATCGCTTTCTTCGCAGCCTGCACGCCGGCGTTGTCGCCGTCATAGTTAACCACTACTTTGCGCGCGAACCGGCTGATTAATCTTGCCTGGTCCGGTGTTAATGCGGTACCCAGACTGGCAACAGCGTTCCGCACGCCAAACTGGTAAGGAACGATCAGGTCCAAAAATCCCTCGACCAGAATTACAAATCCGGCGCGTCTGATTTCGTCGCGCGTAAGATTGAGGCCGAAGAGATTGCGCCCCTTAACGTAGGCAGCCGTTTCCGGTGAGTTGATATATTTGGCATCTTCGTCGCGCAACGTGCGCCCACCGAAGGCGATTGGTTTTCCCTGAATATCCAGCACTGGAAAGATCAGACGCCCGCGAAATCGATCATAGGTGCGACCGCCCTCGTCTTTCTTAACCACCAGCCCGCTGCGATCGATTTGTTCCTGGCTCGCGCCTTTCTGCCGCAAATAAATTGAGAGTGCATCCCAACTATCCGGCGCGTAACCAAGGTGAAATCTCTTGCGAGTCTCGTCAGTAATCTCGCGACGCAGCAAATAATCGCGGGCAATCCGCGCCTCGCCGCTTGATTCCAGCTGCTTCTCCCACCAGTCCAGCGCCCATTTATTCAGTTCAATTACTTCATCAGCCAACTGGCGCTTCGCTTCAAAGCGACTGTCGTCAACCAGCTTCGGGACCGGCACACCTGACTTTTCGGCAACCAGCTTGATGGCTTCCGGAAAAGAGACGCGCTCCATCTCCATTACAAAGTTGAAAACCGATCCACCTTTGTGGCATCCGAAGCAATAAAAAATTTCCTTGGCTGGACTTACGGAAAAAGACGCCGTCTTCTCTTTGTGGAAAGGACAGCACGCCATCCAGTTTGCGCCCTTTTTCTTGAGCTGCACGTAGTCCTGGATAACGCGGACAATGTCTGCCTGCCGTTTAAGATCGTCGATGAATGTTTGCGGATAGCGCATTATTTGAAGACCCGAGTACGGGTCCGTTCAACTATTGTGGTGCGCCCATAATGCCTTCGCAAGTCGCTGCTCAACATAAATGCCTTCACGAACTTGGTCAGCGTTAGCGCACCTTGACGAGGCGGACGAAAAACAATGATGCCGCTGTGGCTACCTGGCGGATAGGCTTTAAGGTTCAGGAAATCAGTGTCAAGCGTAAAGAGGATTCTATCCTGCGAACGCGCGGCTTCTAGAACAGTGTCGTCGTCAACACCGGTTAAACCCTCGTCAAACACCGTGTCAATATCGTGATTCAGGGCAGCCAGAACTTCAGGTAGATGTCTTGAGAGGTTTTGGTCAAGCTTGATCTTCATGCGGCGGAGACAGTGCGCGACAATTCCGCGGCGTAGGCGACCGCCGCGCGCACATCTTCCTCAGTCAGTGGGGGAAAATGACTGACAATCTGTGCAGGTGTAAGTCCCTCCACTAGAGAGTCTAGGATCACCGCGACGTGAATTCTCGTACCACGAATACAAGGTTCACCGCCGCAAATCTTAGGATCGCTAGCCACGCGTTTGAGCAACTTGTTGTAGGCGGTATCAGTCATGCTTTAAGCCCTCGATGATCTTACTCGAACCAACTCTGAATAACACATCAGGCAGCCAATTGAATAAATGGATGGACATAGATCCAAGTTTGCTTAATTGGTTCGCCTGTAATGACGTATTCCTTCAACAATTCTTTTATGAGTTCCAGATTTCCTGAAGTAAGTCGATGTCCCTTCTCGTAAGGGTCATCCGCAAAACCTCGCTTTGAATGTTCCTTAGATCCTTGCCCGACATTCGGATTTCCAATAGATAAGCACCTTCTCGCCAAAACATGCTTTCAGTAAGGACCCGTTCCGCTTGCTTGTAGTCTTTGAACGTAACACTTCGTCAACGGACTCGGTTGTCTGCGCGGGCTTCTTCAATGCGTCACTTATCCACTGAAATATCTGAGGGGCCCAAGCTGCAGCTCCGACTATCGCGATGATATCCGACGCTGTCATTTATCCTCCTAATTCGATATGAAGCATTTCTAGACTATTGTCTCAACTCGACCAATGTCGCTCCCGAGCCGCCCTGATCTTGTGGCGCCGGCGTGAAGCGCGCGACGTGTGGATGATCTTTCAAGAGTTCGGCGATTGCTTTGCGCAGCGCGCCGGTGCCATGACCATGGACAATTCGGACCTGACTAAGACTGGCGAGCGAGGCTTCATCAAGAAACTTATCAACCACATCAACTGCTTCGTCAGTTGTTTGTCCGATCACATTCACCTCTGAGCGGCTGTTTCCCGCAACCGGCTTCAACTGCACTTCCGTGCCGGCAGATTTTCGAAGCGCGGCGAGTTTCCCGGCACCAGACTCCGCCGATTTCGGCTTAACGCTCTCAAGCTGCTTCACGAGTTGCAGATTCTCCAGCTTCTCGCGAAAGCGCAGCGACTTCACACGCACCTCGGCTTCGTCTCCCTTGATGCTGTCAACAATTCCCACCGAACCAAACGAGCGAAGTTTCACAGTGTCGCCCGGCAAAATCGCGCGGCCTTGAACCGGCGCAAATTCGTTCTCGGCTGAAGCGTCGTCGAAACTCTTATTTTTCTTAACAACCAATCCTTCGCGCATCACGCGCACATCACGTCCGCTGCTGGATATGCTTCTATCAAACACTTCTCTTTTTCCGCCCGCGCTGATGTCGCGTTGAGCTTCGCGTTTGAGTTCTGAGACCAGCCGTTGCGATTCACGCTCAACCTTTAAACGTTGCGAACGCTCCTGAATGGTGGCGATCACCTCGCGCGATCGCTTTTCAAATTCAGCGATCGTCTTTTCCAGCGTACGTTCAAACAAAGCCTGCCGCTCGCGCTCCCGGCGCTCCGCGTTCTTATCAAGTGAGGCAAACTTTTCCGCAACTGCGACCCGTTCCTCTTCGAGGGCCAGCCGCAGGCTTTCTGCATCCTGCGCTTCACGCTTGATACGCCGCAGATATTCACTGGCCTGGCGCGAAGAATCTTTTACTGCTTCGAGCGCCTGGTCGATTACTACGCCGGGAATACCAAACCGCCTGGCTATTTCCAAGCCTGACGACGAACCGGCTACGCCAACGATCAAGCGGTAAGTTGGCTGCAAAGTTTTCTCGTCAAACTCCACGCTGGCATTGAGCACACCCGCTTCAGTCGCGGCATACATCTTCAGTCCGCTGTAATGCGTCGTTGCCATAACCTGCGCGTGACACGTCTTGCGAAAGTGATCGACCACCGCGACACCCAAAGCCGAACCTTCTTCAGGATCGGTGCCGGTTCCGACTTCGTCGAGCAACACGAGCGCCGGTGAACTGCAGATTTCCATCATGCGGGAGATGTTTGCGACGTGCGAAGTGAACGTTGAAAGATTTGCCGCCAGCGATTGATGATCGCCGATATCCGCGAGCACGGATGCGTAAAACGGAATTCGCGCGCGCCGCGCCGGCACCGAAACTCCAGACAGTGCCATCAGCGCGAGGAGTCCGGCGGTTTTAAGCACCACGGTTTTGCCGCCTGCGTTCGCGCCGGAAATTATCATCGTATCGTCACGATCGTCGAGCGTGAACGATACCGGAACTACCGCTGCCCCCGACGCGCGCAGGTTCTCTTCCAGTAGAGGGTGCCGCGCTTCCACGAGTTCAAAAGTATTAGCGTTGTCAGTCTCACCGGAATCGCGACTGCTGCCGCCGATTTCAGGAATCACGCAATCGAACTGCTGGTGGAAAGAAGCTTTCGCGTTGATGAAATCGAGTTCTGCAACTGCTTCTGCTGCCAGCTCGATTGCCGGCAACTGTTCGCGGATCTCCTGAGTAAGACCGGACAAAATCTTGTAAATCTCGCGCGCTTCTTCTTCATGCAGCGCCTGCAACTGGTTGTTTGAATCAATTGTTTCGAGCGGTTCGATGAATGCAGTGGCGCCTGAAGAAGAATAACCGTGGGCTACGCCGTTCACGCGCGCGCGATGATCAGACTTAACCGGAATCACAAAGCGATCGTTGCGGATAGTCACCAGCTCATCCTGAATCGCTTCGCCCGACTTGCGCATCAGGCTTTCCAACGTGCGTGTAATTCGAGAGCGAAGCTGACTGATTTCGTGACGTATGCGCGCGAGTTCCGGACTGGCGCGATCATCAATCTCTCCAGTCGGCAGGATCTTGTTCGCGATGCGTGCACTGAGCCGACTCAGGTCAACCGGAAGTTCGCTCACGACTTCCCACAGCACGGGCGCAGCTTCGCGTTCCGCAAATATTGACGCGCGCGCAGACATCGCCTGGTCGCACAGCGACTTCACCTCGAGCATCGCGACAGCTTCGAAGATCGCGCCTTCCACACGCAGCAGCGCCAGCTTTTCACCCGGATCGCCCAGCTCGCTGAATCGCCACGCGGTGCCCCGCCGTCTTAAGTGCACACACTCGGCTACGGACTGCAGTGCCTGTTCGAGTTCGTCGATGCCAGCTGGTTTATCGATGCCAGCCAGCGGCTGGAGCGACATGGCGCGCGCCTGCCCCATTGGCGTTTGCGCGCCACGGCGGATCAACGCCCGCAGGTCGTCATATTCAAGAATCCTAAAAGCCTGTTCGTGCATGGCGGTTGGCAGGAGAATAAATCCTGGCGGCGAATAAGGAAAGTACCGGCAATTTTTGTTTGGAGTACCGCCTTCAGGCGGGCATTTCATTTGGCTACCTGGAAGACCCGGCCTGAAGGCGGTACTCCAAACAGAGCTCTTAAAATCGGCGGCGGCGCCGCTCGCGTCCTTGAATAGCAGTTGGGAATAGTTCCTTGAGGTTGAGAATTTTCAACGTTACACCGTTGCCCGTCACACTTCCCCCAATAAGTCCATCGACATTACGAACGTCTTCACTTTCGACTGCAACTATTTCACCGACTTCGTCGACTGCAAGCGCGAGTTGCTCATCGCCACGCAACGCGATTATCTGTCGCGCACTTTTCTCGACGGCACTGTTATCGGAAGTTAGCTCAGCAAGATGGAAAACAGTAAACATGGAGCCGTGAATACTGACCACACCCAGCACCGCCGCTGGAGCGTTTGGCAGCGGTGTGGGTTCCTGCCAGGAAACGATCGCCGATATCTCGTCCGTGGCGATTCCATAGAACAACGAGCCCGCGCGTGCGACTCGCAAGCGCATAGACTTATCCGGTTCGGCAATTCCAATTCGACTTTCGAATGTTTCAGTTTCCATGTGACGACTACTTCGCGAAAAAGGGCGCGGGCATTCTAACTAAACGGCGCGCAGCAATACAGAACAGGTAGGGCGATCCCGAATCTGTTCGACAAAGTTCAGTTTGTCGCCGCGACCGCGACAAGCTAAAGCTTGTCGGACATCACTGAGATTCAGCTTCTGTGGCAGCTTTCCATTCGCGCGGCTAGAATGGTTTCGCCCTGGCACAACAGAGTGCGCTACCAGGTTCGCGGAGAGGCCTTTATCTATGGATGAATTCGATCGATATCGCACCGAGATGAATGAAAAACTGCTCGGCAGCAATCATCTCGGCATCAAGCGGTTTTTCGCGCTCGATACACAAGCATACGAAGCGGGCGCGCTCGACAAACGAACCAAAGAGCTGCTCGGTCTGGTCGCTTCAATCGTGCTGCGCTGTGACGATTGCATCACCTATCACATCAAACAAAGTGTGACCGCGGGTGTAACGCGGCCGGAGTTTCTCGATGCCTTTAATGTTGCGCTGGTAGTCGGTGGTTCAATCACCATCCCGCATTTACGGCGCGCGATTGACCGCCTCGATCAGGTGCTGACAGGCGAAGCCGGTGAGACAACTCCACATCAGCACGAGTAGTCGAAATCTGAAATAGGTTGATGCTTCGTATATCCATAGCGTGAAAAGCTGCAGTTACATTAGTCGTCTGCGTCAATTTATCTGGCCGCTGCTGTTCGCGGTCGTGTTCTTTATCCCGTCGACCAAAGGTTCTGTCATGGCCACTCAGGAAACGCCACGCGTCCGTGCTCCCGAAATAACCGGCGGGCGTGGTTGGCTCAACACCGACAAGCCGCTGACGCTCGCGGCGCTAAAAGGCAAAGTCGTCCTCCTGGATTTTTGGACTTACGGCTGCATCAACTGCATTCATATCATTCCCGATCTGAAGCGACTTGAGCAGAAGTATGCGAATCAACTCGTAGTAATCGGTGTTCACTCTGCGAAGTTTGAGAATGAAAAGGACACGGAAAACATTCGCCGCATCATTCTGCGTTACGAACTCGAGCACCCGGTTTACAACGATGCTGATTTCAAGGTCTGGCAAAGCTATGGAGTCCGCGCCTGGCCAACGCAGGTGCTGATCGATCCGGCCGGGTATGTCATTGGCGCTGTCTCGGGCGAGGGCAATTATGAAGTTATCGATCAGGTGATCGCGAAAGCGATCGACACTTTCCGCAAGCGCGGCGAGCTGAATGAGGAACCATTAAAGCTTGTGCTCGAACGCGCAAAGGTTGGTGATTTGCCACTCGCCTTTCCGGGCAAAGTTTTGGCTGACGCTAAAGGCGATCGACTCTTCATCTCAGACTCGAACCACAATCGGATCGTAGTTACCAAACTCGACGGCACTTTAAGCGACACCATCGGAACCGGGGTCCGGGGCGCTGCTGACGGCGCTTTCGATAAGGCCAGCTTTTACCGGCCGCAAGGTTTGGCGCTCGACGGCGAAAATCTTTACGTCGCAGATACTGAGAACCACCTGATTCGGCGCATCGATCTGAAGAGCAGAACGGTGCAGACCGTGGCCGGCACCGGTCAGCAGGCGCGCGAATATTTCAAGGAGGGCGCGGCTCGAACTGTCGAACTGAGTTCGCCCTGGGATCTGCAACTGGTCGGGCGAACCCTCTACATCACGATGGCGGGTACGCACCAGATTTGGACGCTCGAGGTTGACCGGCAGTTCGTCTCTACGTTTGCCGGCTCGGGTCGCGAAGCTCGTCTGGACGGTCCGCTGCTTGGAGCAGGATTCGCGCAACCATCGGGTATCACAGCGGACGGCCGCAAGCTTTACATCGCGGATAGTGAGTCGAACATCATCCGCGCAATTCCACTTGCCGGAAGTTCAGTTGAAACTGTAGTCGGCGGCGATCTCTTTGATTTTGGTGATGTCGACGCGACCGGCGATGAAGTGCGTCTGCAGCATCCACTCGGCGTGTTGGCTTTGGACGGAAAGATTTTGATAGCCGATACCTACAATCACAAAATCAAGGAACTCGATCCGCAAACAAGAACAGTGAAGACATTGCTGGGCACCGGCAAGCCCGGGCAAACCGACGGCAATGCGCCTGCGTTTTATGAACCGGCGGGCCTGAGTGCGGCCAACGGGAAGCTCTATCTTGCCGACACCAACAACCACGCGATCCGCGTCGTCGATCTGAAAACAAAAACAACGACCACTCTAAATATTGTTGGACTTCAACCTCCTGCCGCCGCGTCCAGCACGATGGCTGATGCAGCGGAGGCTGGACCAAACTCGGATGAGATCAAAGTGGTGCAACAAACATTGCGCTCGGAAACGGATGCCGTAATCGTTGCTGCCGTCGAACTACCGGCGGGTTATCACCTTAATCCCGCCGCGCCGCAGCGGTATCGAGTTAGCGTTGAAACCGGCAGCGAGCACCTGGGCCTGATGTCAGCCACCGAGCTCGGCGCTATTGGACATGACAAAAACACCAGCCGTTCGCAGAAGAACCTGCAACTGCCGTTGCGCATTCCCATCAAAACGCACGCCCCAGGCAAGGCTGAGGTTGCGGTGCAAATGACACTGTTCTACTGCCGCGAAGACAACACCGGGACGTGCCGCATCAAAACGCTCGTTTGGCACGTGCCCATTGACGTGCAGCACACTGCAAATGCGCTTGGCGAAATTCGGCTGCAAGGAAAGCTGACCGCCGATTGAGTACGAGGTGTTCATGGCGATGAGGTGTTCATGGCGATGAGGTGTTCTTGGCGATGAGGTGTTCATGGCGACGAGGTGTTCATGGCGATGAGGTCAGTACCACCACGCGGTAGCGGGTGGGTGATCCGATTGCCAATTGTCGATTGCCGATTTCAGATTCATGTTTTGCCAAAGGTCAATCCGCAATCGGCAATCAAGAGACCCACCCGCTATCGCGTGGTGGTACTGACCTCATCTTGTTACTGGTTGTTTACTGAGCGCACACAAGGTCGATAGAGACACCAGCGCTTAGCAGCCTCCACTTGCCCCTCCCGCGCTACGCGAGTACCATCACTTTTCCCCTTAATCTAATAGCAGGAGCAATATTGTGGCGGATCAAACAGGAGCGAGAGCCGTGAGTGACAAACCTTTTCTTACCGATATCAAAACTTTGCGTGAACGCGCCCGGAAGCACATCGAGAACGGCGCAATCACGGAAGGTTATAGCGCCGATCGCGACACCGTGGTCAAACTCCTAAACGAAGCACTCGCTACTGAACTTGTTTGCGTGCTGCGGTATAAACGGCATTACTTCATGGCGACCGGCATCAATGCCGAGAGCGTGGCGGCAGAATTTTTGCAACACGCAAACGAGGAACAGGGCCATGCGGATCAAATCGCGCAGCGCATCGTGCAGTTAGGGGGCGCGCCGAATTTCAGCCCCGATGGTTTGAGCATGCGCAGTCACGCTGAGTATGTCGAGGGCGATACCCTCGTTGACATGATTAAGGAAGACCTCGTAGCGGAACGTATCGCCATCGACAGTTACCGTGAAATGATCAACTACGTGAACACCGACGACCCGACGACGCGCCGTATGCTCGAAGGAATTCTGGCGATGGAAGAAGAACATGCGGACGATCTGGTAAGTTTGCTTGAGACGATGTCACGTTAGTTCGCGAATTCAGAGCAGACTCGGTCGCACAATTCAGCCTTAAATCTCGAGCGTGATGCTTTGGACGTGAAGCATCACGCTTGTTACTGTCAACTTTACTAAGTGGGCAACGCAAAATCTCAAATGAGCGAACGGCCAACGATGTGTCGCAGTTGCGGTTCTATCGTTGGCGGCGGCGAAGCCCAGTGCGCTGTCTGCGGTGCATCGGTCTCCGCGACGCCACAGAGCGCCCAAAGCAGGCCGGTTGCCGATAACGAAACGCTTCGCTTCGCGCGCGCAATTCTAAACCGCCCTTACAAGTTCACCATCGTCTTGCTGATCGCAAATATATTTGCCTTCATCTTGATGCTTCAGGCCAGCCACACCCCCTTGAGTTTGACGACGCCGCTTTCCTTCGAGTTGCTGGTGTCGTTTGGCGCAAAAGTTAATTACTTGATTCAACAACATCATCAGTGGTGGCGCTTCGTTACGCCGATCTTTTTGCACGTGAACCTGCTGCACCTGATGGTCAACATGTACAGTCTCTGGATGGTCGGACCATACGTTGAAAAACTTTACGGCTCGGCTAAGTTCGTTTTTTTCTGGATCCTGACCGGGATCGCCGGAGTCGTCGCAAGTTATTTCACGGTCAAGCCTGGTGTAGTTCTCGGTCCGGTTACCGGATTCATTTTCAAGAGCGTCGACACACCGTCCGCCGGCGCCTCGGGTGCTTTGTTCGGGCTCGTGGGCGTGCTGTTCGTGTTTGGCATTAAGTTCAGGCGTGAGTTGCCGGAAGGATTCAAGCGCGCTTTCGGCACCGGACTGCTGCCGATGATTTTTCTGAACCTGTTTATTGGTTATGTACTGCGAGGCTTTATCGATAACGCCGCGCACCTCGGCGGACTGTGTGCCGGCGCCTTGCTGGCGTTAATGGTTGGCTACCGTCGACCCGGCGAAGATCGCACCGCGACGGGAAATATCTGGCGCGTGGTGCAATTTGCAGCGCTGGCACTCGTCGTCGTCGCCTTCTTCAAAACGAGCCAACACTTTCGCGATCCGCTACCGATAACGGTGGTTGCGCGCGCGGCAGAGGTGCAACAACCGGAGCAACCGCAAAACCCTGCGTACTTGTATTACGCCAAGGCTATGAATGATGGCCAGGAAGCTTTTGTTGTCGCCATGCAAGACCACAATGCGAGCAACATCGAACCGGCAACCAGGAACCTCGATGCCGCGCCGCACCTCGAGACCCGCGCTGACGAATTGCGAGACCAATTAAAAGCGCTGCTGCTGCGAGCGAAAGAACTTACCGAGCCGACGGCTGGTGCCCGGCCTGCCGAGAAAGAAAAAGCGCGCGCGCTCACAAATGATTTCGCTGCCTGGCGCAAGGAATACAATCTCTGGCTAAAATCCGGCGCGAAACACTACGGCGGCCTGGAAGACATCGTGAATTGAGGTAACGCAAACTGTTAGTTTGCGTTTGCGTCCGCTAATGCCGACGCTAAAAACAAGGCACGCAAACTAACAGTTTGCGTTACAGAAACAATTTTAGAGAGGAAGAGACGAGATGGAAATCAAGAAGGTTGGGGTACTAGGTTGCGGTTTGATGGGCTCAGGCATCGCGCAGACAGCGGCGAGCGCGGGATTTGAAACCGTAGTGCGCGAAGTTTCCGATGACTTTCTGCAGAAGGGATTTTTGGGAATCGAAAAGTCGCTCTCGAAGTTTGCAGAAAAAGGGACGATAACGGCGGAGCAGCAAAAGGCCGCGCGCGATCGTTTGTCTGGGACGACATCGTTTGCCGACCTGGCAGACTGCGATATCGTCATCGAAGCAATCATCGAAAACATCGAAGAGAAAAGAAAGACCTACGCCGAGCTTGATCGCATCTGCAAACCGGAAACAATCTTCGCATCGAATACCTCTTCGATCTCAATCACCGAGATGATGACGGCTACCTCAAGCGATAGGCAGAAGCGGTTCGTTGGACTTCATTTCTTTAATCCAGTACCGATCATGAAGCTCGTGGAAGTGGTGCGCACAATCCTGACGGACGAAGCGATCTACGAGCAGGCGCTCGACTTTGGCAAACGCCTGGGCAAGGTAACGGTGCGTGCGAATGACACCACCGGGTTCATCGTCAATCGGCTGCTGGTGCCCTACATGCTAGATGCGATTCGCGCTCTCGAAGAGGGCGTTGGATCCATTGTCGACATTGATGCCTCGATGAAACTTGGCCTGGGTTATCCGATGGGTCCATTTACACTTGGCGATTTCGTCGGACTTGATACCACGTATTACATCGCCGAGATTATGTTCAATGAGTTCCGCGAGAAGCGGTTCGCACCGCCGCCATTGCTAAAGCGGATGGTGCTGGCTGGATTGTATGGCCGGAAGTCAGGCCGCGGGTTCTACGACTATGCCGACCCAAAGAATCCGGTGCCGATGAAGCTGGTTTAAGCTTCGCATTTGACGTCAAGACAGCGCCGGGAGCGCAGGCATCCTGCCTGCAATGAGCGCGAAGCGCGAATAATCGTTTCGTCAGAGTGACCTTTGACTAAACTTTCTGGCAGGATGCCTGCGCTCCCAGCTCACGAAGCCGCGAACAATCGTTTCGTTAGAGTGACCTTTGACTAAACTGCAGGCAGGATGCCTGCGCTCCCAGCTCACGAACAATCGTTTCGTTAGAGTACCCGACAATGGATTCACAAGCTGTCGTTCAAGAGCAAATCGAATCTACCGCAATCATCCGCCTCACCCGGCCCGATAAGCTGAATGCTCTTTCCCCGGAGATGATGGCAACGGTCAGCGATCTTTTTTCAAGCTTCAGACAACGGCCAGAGTTACGCGCGATTATTCTTACCGGAAGCGGTGACAAGGCATTCTGTTCCGGAACCGACATCGCAGAAATCGCCGAAGACCGCGAGCGACGCGCTCGGGAAATCTCCGAACGCGGTCAAGCGCTTTGCAACCTTATCGAGAACTGCAGTGTGCCGGTGATAGCAGCTATTAACGGCATCGCCGCCGGCGGAGGTTGCGAGCTCGCTCTGGCCTGTCATCTCCGGCTCGCTGCGGATAGTGCGCAATTCAGTTTGCCTGAAACAAAGCTCGGCGTGTTGCCGGCGTACGGCGGAACGCAGCGCCTGGCGCGCGAAATTGGCGAAGCACGAGCGCTCGAAATCATGCTCACCGGAAGAACAGTGGGAGCTGGGGAAGCGCTGCAACTGGGCCTGGTGAATCGCGTGACGTCCGGCGCTAAGTTACTGAATGAAGCGACAGCGCTCGCGCATGAAATCGCGCAGCTCGCGCCACTTGCGATCCGCGCGTGTTTGCAAGCGGTGATTGAGGGACAATCGTTACCGCTCGATGAAGGGCTCGCACTCGAAACAAAACTCTTCTCCAGTCTGTTTGAAACCAGCGACGTTCGCGAGGGCACGCGGGCGTTTTTGGAAAAGCGAAAGCCCGTGTTCAAAGGCGCGTGAAAGCTGAGGGATTGCCGATTGCCAATTGCTAATTGCCAATTGTCGATTTCAGATTCATGTTTCGCCCACAGCCAAGCGGCAATCGACAATTGGCAATCGCAATCTGCCCACCCTGACGAACACTTACTTGATGCTCCGAAACGCTTCACCTATACTGCGAAAGCCTCTTTACTGTCGTCTCGAGACCGCATGAAAGGTAGCCGATCCGCTGTTGCAGCCAGTCATTCACGAAGGACACCTGAAGGGCCAGGGATTTCGTTTCGCGATCGTTGTCAGTCGTTGGAACGACTTCATTAGCTCTCGTCTGCTCGAGGGCGCGCTCGATGCGCTCGAGCGTTTGGGCGCTGACGAAAAGCAGGTCGAGGTTTTCAAGGTGCCGGGCGCATTTGAAATTCCGTTACTCGCTCTGACCGTTGCCGAGTCGGGAAAGTTTGACGCGATTATTTGTCTCGGTACAATCATTCGCGGGCAAACTCCGCATTTCGAATACATCGCCGGCGAGGTCACACGAGGCATTGGTGAAGCGGGTTTGCAAACAGGTGTGCCGGTCGTTTTCGGAGTTGTGACCGCTGACACGGTTGACCAGGCAATTGATCGCGCCGGAGTGAAACTGGGCAACAAAGGTTTTGAAGCCGCGACCACTGCGGTGGAATTAGTAAATATTTACAAAGAAGCTTTCGGTGAGGGATGAAGGATGAAGGGTGAAGGATGATCAAACGGTCGCCTTCACCCCTCATCCTTCATCCCTCATCCCTTGAGGAATTATGGGGTCGAGACGTAAGGCGCGTGAATGCGCCTTGCAAATGCTCTTTGCGGCTGACTTCGCCGAAGCTGTCCCGGAACAGGTGCTGAAGACCTATTGGGCCGAGTTAGGCGACACCGACGTTGAAGAAACGGCGCGTGAATTCGCGACGCGTCTTGCCGGCGGGACACTTTCGCACCTCGAGATTCTTGACGAGCGCATCCGTTCGCGCGCCGAACACTGGCGCATCTCGCGCATGGCGATCGTCGATCGCAACATCCTCCGCCTCGCCGTTTACGAATTTCTCTACGAACCAACGCCTCGCACCGTCGCCATTAACGAAGCCTTGGAAATTGCCCGGCGCTTTTCAACCTACGAAGCTACCCAGTTCATCAACGGTATCCTCGACGCCATCAAGCGCGATCTCGATGAACAACAACCTCAAGAACACGTGATCGCCGAAGACGTTGAACTGGAATCAGAACCTGCTATTGACGAGGAAGGTTAGTTTCAAGTTTCAAGTTCCGCAGTCTCAGGGTAAGGAAGGGGGCCTGCCCCTGCTCCTGGCATTTGTTTTTTAAAGCCCCTGATCGCGAAGCTGTCGTGACCTTGAAACTTGGAACTTGAAACTTGAAACAGTTACTATCCTTCCGTGGACCACTTCCAAAATGAATTCCTGATTGAGATCGAAGAACTGGTCGAACAGATCTTCCAGGACGTCGACGAGCTGCGAAATGACGCGCCGAATAGTCACGGTCGCCGCGAACAGATCGACAGAATGTTCCGACACGTTCACAGCGTCAAAGGCTCTGCGGCGTCGTGCGGTCTGGAAGTCGTAAGTCAGATCGCACATGAGTTTGAAAGTCTGCTTGATGAGGTTCGTTCGGGGCGAGTTGAGATTGACGGAACGGTCACCGATGTCTGCGAAAGCGCTACGGAGGCGCTGCAGGAGAGTTTGAACCTCGCGGCAGCGGGAGTCGTCGAGCCATCGCGCCGCGTCCTCTTCAACAAGCTACGCGCTGCTGCCAGCAATCAAACTGAAGCAACTGACGACTCCGTGCGCGAAGCTATACTCGCTCGCATTCCGTCGGCCATCTGGCAATCGCTGAGCGAGTTTGAGAAGCAGCGTCTTTTCCTGATCGTCGGGCAAGGCGCCTCTCTTTTCCTTGTCTCTGCCATGTTTGATGTGGCCACGTTCGACGCCGAGTTTTCCGGCTTGAAGGAAACGCTCGCGCAACACGGCGAGGTCATTTCGACGTCTCCGGCTGTGGCTCAAGATAATCCTGAGAAAATCAATTTCCGTCTGCTTTATACCAGTGAAACTGCGCCCCAGCAGATCGAAGAGGCCGTCAAGTCCTTCGAGAACATTGAAATCACGAGCGTGACGTCTGCCGTCTCTCGGGAAGTTGCACTGCCTGAATCGACGCGGGCACAGCCGAAGCCGTTGTCCAGTATCGCGAACTTCGTGCGAGCCGATCTCGACAAACTCGACCGGCTTATCTCCTCAACTCACGAGTTGCTGCGTACAACTTCCTCGGCGCTCGATCTCGCATTGTCCGAACAGCCTGGAGGCACGGCGGAGCAGCTGACAAAACTCAGTAACGACATTAGAAGTTCTTTTATCCGTCTCGAAGACGATCTGATTAACCTGCGCCTGGTATCGCTCGGACCAACGCTTCAGCGCGCCGTTCGCGCGGGCAAAACGGCGGCGCGCATGTCTGGTAAGGACGTTAGCTTCGAAGTCCGCGGCGCCGAGATTCGAGTGGACAAGCTACTGGTCGAGGCGATCGCCGATCCGCTCATTCACCTGGTTCGGAACGCGGTGGACCACGGCATCGAGACGCCGGGCGAACGCGAGAGGGCCGGCAAGAACTTGCGCGGGACAGTTCGTTTGGAGGCCATCAGCGAAGGCAGCCAAACGCGCGTGCGTGTGATGGACGACGGGCGCGGAGTCGATCCCGCTAGCATTCTGGCCGCCGCTGCGCGGTTGGGAATTACTCACGAGCCCGAGTTGAACATCGAAGGCAGCCTGCGTCTGATTTTTCGCGCTGGCTTCACGACGATAACTGAAGCTTCAAACCTGTCTGGCCGGGGCGTGGGTCTGGACATAGTTGAAACTGCGATTGAACAAGTCGGCGGAGAGTTGCGCGTATCAAGTGCGCCCGGTCGCGGTTCGACTTTCGAGATTCGTTTGCCGGTAACCTTTGGCGTGGTTGCGACAAACGTTATTGTTTCCGACGGTCATCGTTACTGCATTCCAGCTAATCAAACGCTGGGCATCGATGCAATCGACGAGATCGACGGCACTTCAGCCGCCGATCAGTTGCGTCAGCTCTCGATGCGCGATCTGTTGGGCCAACCGGAAGCGGCTGAATCTGATGAAGGGAATCAACTGCACTTGATCACGTGCCAGTTCAAAACAGACCGCGCCGGAGATAGCGACGAACCGAAGCGAGTCGGGATCGTTGTCGATCAGGTGGAAGGGCCGCAGGAAGTTTTGGTTAGGAGTTTAGGACGACATGCCGGGCGCTGGTATGGAATTGCCGGTGCCGCAGAACTAGGCGACGGCACGGTCGCACTCGTATTGGATCTACCACGCTTGCTCGCCTAACTCGATGGTTGGAAGCGTCAACGCGTTTACCGGGACCGCGGGCGTCCCGCCCGCCAATGAGCTTTTCCTGTTTGGAGTACCGCCTTCAGGCGGGTCTTTTACGCCGCAAATGAGTGCCCGCCTGAAGGCGGAACTCCGAACAAATTGCGGGCGGGACGCCCGCAATGCGCTTTTCCTGTTTGGAGTACCGCCTTCAGGCGGGTCTTTTACGCCGCAAAGGAAGTGCCCGCCTGGAAGGCGGAACTCCGAACAAATTGCGGGCGGGACGCCGGCCAATGAGCTTTTCCTGTTTGGAGTACCGCCTTCAGGCGGGTCTTTTACGCCGCAAAGGAAGTGCCCGCCTGGAAGGCGGAACTCCGAACAATTGCGGGCGGGACGCCCGCGGTCCCAGTGATGACGTGTCCGAATTGATCCAACTGCACACTACCCACTGCTCACTGCCCACTGCTCACTGCCCACTGCTCACTGCTCACTGCTCACTGCTCACTGCTCACTGCCCACTGCTCACTGCCCACTGCCCACTGCTCACTGCTCACTGCCCACTCCTCACTGCCCACTGCTCACCCTTCAAGCTTCGGGTGCATTGAATGCCATTGCGTCGCGCGCTCATACGCCAGTGCCACACGCAACGGCGCGCCTTCGTCGTACAGCCCACCAGTAAACATGATTGATTGCGGTAGTCCCTTCGGAAATCCGCACGGCACGCACACCGCGGGATGGCCCGTAAGATTAGTAATCAGCAAACTCAAACTGCCGGGCGCCGGAGTGACAAACACGTCCCATTGCGCCATCAGTCGATCCATCTCCTGCATTAACAGCCGGCGGGCGCGCAACGCGCGAATGTACTCAACGGCCGGAATGAACCGCGAACTGCGAAACGTGTTGGGCCAGTCTCCCGGTTCTTGTCCCGAAAGCTGATTGACGCGCCCATCGCGCGTGATGTCATCAAAAGCTGCCGCCGCTTCCGCCACGAGAATTATGCGCAATGCGGCTACCGGGAACTTCGGCAGTTCGATCGGCTGGAGGTTAGCGCCCGCTGCTTTCAACGCGTCGAGGGCTTGTTGATAGATCGACTTGCGCTCCGCATCTGTCTGCTGATCAAATTCTGTCTTCACGTAACCGATTCTCATCTTGCTGAGTTCGCTATTCGGTTCCCAATTGAACGACGCGTCGCCAACCGTAAGGTCGCGACCGTCGGGACCATAAATACCGTTCAGGGCAGCCGCACAGTCCTCGACGCCACGACAGATCGGTCCGATCTTGTCCATCGTCCAACTCAAGCCCATCGCGCCGTAACGACTGACGCGGCCATACGTCGGTCGCAGGCCGGCAACGCCGCAACGCGACGATGGCGAGATGATTGACCCGAGCGTTTCAGTTCCGATCGAAAAGCCGACGAGTCCGGCGGCAGTGGCGGACGCGGGACCCGCAGATGAGCCGCTCGATCCGATCTTGTCTTCTTCAATCTGCCAGGGGTTGCGCGTCATTCCAGCAAACCAGCGACCACCCTGCGCCAGCGCGCCCATCGAAAGTTTGGCTACCAGCACCGCGCCGGCGTCGCGTAGTCGCTCGACAACAGTAGCGTCGTAATCGATGACCTGATCACGAAAGGGCTCCGCGCCCCAGGTTGTTCGGATTCCTTTAGTCGCAAACAGATCTTTAGCGCCCCAGGCAATGCCGTGCAGCGGGCCGCGATATTTGCCTGCCTTAATTTCGCGATCAGCCTCGGCTGCCTGAGCAAGCGCTAAGTCTTCGGTGAGCGTCACGACGCAATTCAACCGCGGGCCAAACCTCTGCAAACGGGCCAGATACATTTTCGTCAGTTCAACCGACGAAACTTTGCGTGTGCGAACGAGCTCGGCAAGCTGTGTGAGCGGCGCAAACGCAAGTTCCTCAACAGAGCTGAACTTGGGTGCAGCGGTTTTGCTCAGTTTGAATTTAGTCGGCAGCGGATGAAACGTCTTGCCGGGGAGAGCCGGATGAAAGAGGGTGGCCGGTTCAGTGTCGAGAGGTACTTCGATTTTGCGGAGCGCTTCATAACGATCGAGGTTCGTGCTGACGTTTTGCAACGCCATCGCCTCTTGGGCATCGCTGAACTCAATGCCGATGAGTTTCTCGGCTTGCTTCAGCATGTCTTTCGTGACGCGCAACGGAGCTGGAGTCGGCGACGGTGAAGCATTGGGCGTTGGGGTTTGCGCAAGCGCTGACGCGGCGAGTTGCGGAGCGCTAAAGACAGCAGCGCCAATCGCGGGCACGAGCTTTACGAAGGAACGACGGTTAACCGTCTTGTCTGATTTTGTCATGTTTTTAGGAGTGCAGTCGGTCGCGACCGGCCGAGCCTTTGGAGTGCGGTGACCTGTCACCGCTTTCGCAGGTCGCGACCTGTAGCGACGCGTAAACTGACACGTTGAGACTGAAGAACCGCGGCGTCAAGCCGCCGCGAAACCAAAGCGGTGACAGGTCACCGCACTCCAAAGGTCGGGCACTCTTCGGTGCCTACACTGACCACTGCCCCACTGCTTTACGGCTTCGTCATTCCCTGATTTCCAACCGGCACAGCCGCGCTTCCGTACTTCATCTTGAGCAATCGCGCTGACCCATCACCGCTTATCGTCAGCACATAAAGGTTGTTGTACTCAGTTTCGGGAATGATCGGGAAGCGTGGCCCGCCAAGCTCAGCGATGATATCGGGCACCGTGTTGTTGTGGCCGGCAATAAAGATCACCTGACCGGCCGGCCGCGCCCGAAGTTGTTTGACGAGTTCCGGCGTTGCTTTCGCTTCGACCTGCGTCACCGGCAGGTTCAACTTATCGGCCAGGGGCTTCACTGTTTGCTGCGTGCGCTTGTACTGCGTTGCATAGATCGCCGTGATGCCGGAGTTGCCAAACATCCTCGCGAGCTCCTCGGCGCGCGCTATGCCTTCGGGACTTAGATCAGGATCCTTGTTCTCTGGCGGAACGATTTTCTTTTCCGCATGACGCACCAGGATGAGCGTCATGCCGGATTGTTGAACTGCGCTCGCGCCGGTTGAAAACACGGAGACTCCGAGCAGTGCAACGATCGCGAGACAATAAGACAGATACTTCCTAAACCGAGTGTAGTGTTTCATGTTGAGTTTGAATGACCGAGCAGTTGAATTTGCCGTTTAAGATAACACCTCGCGACCGCGAAGTTGAAGGAATGTCACCCGGCTCACGACTGGGGCAGTTTGGCTAAGCGCGTTTGAGTGGCATGAGGTCAGTACCGTCCGCGGTAGCGGATGGGTCTTTCGATTGCAGATTCTGGACTGGCGATTTCGGATTGGCGGATCGCAATAAAGCCAATCGACAATCGAAAGACCCACCCGCTACCGCAGGTGGTACTGACCTCATACCAAAACTGACCCAGTACTACGGTACTTAGGTTCGCTTGCCGCAGGAATATACAGGCGTATGTGTGTGACGCTGACGCTCCTGGTTAGCTTGGAGGGCCGGATGCAAAGCGGTGTGGGAGGTGCTAATCTATCTGAAAGAATTTCATAAAGCCGCGCCGGTCCCCACGGAGATCGCCGATCAATTCGAAAGAGGTGTCGAGCGTTGAGTCAGCCAGTTAGATCCGATTTTTCTGAAGTTATCGCCGAAAACTTCGGCGCTAACGCAAGCTATGTCGAAAGCTTGCTCAGCCGGTATCGCAGCAATCCCGAGCTGGTGGACGAATCGTGGCGTGCCTATTTCGTAGAGCTGCTCGGCAACGGAGATGGACAACAGACTGCTGCAGTTCAGACGCCGGTTGAGCCACGCGCTTCGGAGAACGGCGCACGAAATTCAGCAGCCACAGCGACGGCTAGTGAACCGGCGGCGAAAGCTGTTCCTGCACCAGCAAAACAGGCAACGCCCGAACCCGTCGACGCAACTCCGATTCGTGGCGGCGCCCTCAAGATTGTTGAAAACATGGAAGCGAGTTTGGCGGTGCCGACCGCGACTTCGCAGAGACGTATCCCGGTAAAACTGCTCGACGAAAACCGTCGCCTGATCAATCAACATCTACAGGAAAACGCGCGCGGCAAGGCTTCGTATACTCACCTGATCGCCTGGGCGCTGCTTCGCGCGCTCGCAGAGTTTCCGCAATTGAACGACGGCTTCGACGTAATCGACGGAAATCCGGTGCGTCTGAAGCGGCCCGACATTAATCTCGGCGTCGCCATCGATCTACAGAAGAAAGATGGCACGCGCACTTTGCTCGTCCCCAACATCAAAGGCGCAAATAAACTTCGCTTCTCGCAATTTCTCGCGGCTTATGACGACGTCGTAAAACGCGCTCGCGAAGGCAAACTGCAAATCCCCGACTTCCAGGGAACGACAATCTCGCTCACTAACCCGGGAACGATCGGAACGGTGGCCTCGACGCCACGCTTGATGGCGGGCCAGTCGTTAATCATTGCGACCGGCGCGATCGAGTATCCGGCCGAGTATCAGGCGATGGCGCCGGAAGCGCTATCGCAATTGGGGATCAGCAAAGCAATCAACATCAGCAGCACTTACGATCATCGGATCGTGCAGGGTGCGGAGTCAGGCGCCTTCCTCGCGCGCGTTCACGAGTTGTTGATCGGTGAATCAAATTTTTACGACGATGTCTTTGTCGATCTCGGTATCGCTCACGTTCCGTTTCGTTGGAACATCGATCGAAATCCGGCCTTCCTGCCTGGTGATCACAACCGCGAGCAAACCATCAAGGAAGCAAAGGTCATCGAGCTCATCAATGCCTACCGCGTTCGCGGGCATTTGATTGCCGACATCGATCCGCTGCACGCGATGCCGGTGCTTTATCATGCGGAGCTGGATATCGAAACCTATGGCCTCACGATCTGGGACCTCGATCGCGAATTCATTACCGGTGGTCTTGCCGGCACTGACAACGCCACCCTGCGCGAAATCCTGAACATTCTGCAGCGCGCCTATTGCGGGAAAATCGGTATTGAGTACCGCCACATTCAAAACAAAGAAGAAAAGCTTTGGATCCGCGAACAGATACGACGCCAGCTGGTGCAGCCTGAACCCATTTCCGCCGAAACGAAGAAACAGTTGTTGTGGAAACTGATTTCCGCGGAACAGTTCGAGCGTTTTCTGCACACGAAATATCTCGGTCAGAAACGCTTCTCGCTCGAAGGCTGCGAAACGATCATTCCTTTGCTCGATCAACTGATCGAGGCGGCGGCCGAACGAGGCGTTGAAGACATCACGATGGGAATGGCACATCGCGGGCGGCTTAACGTGCTCGCGAATGTCATCGGACATTTTTGCGAACGCATCTTCGCGTCGTTCGAGGGTTCCGTACATCCTTCGTTTCCGGCGGACGAGGGCGACGTCAAATACCATCAGGGTGCGGAAGGCGAAAGGGAAGCTCGCAACGGCAAGAAAGTTAAGCTCACGCTCTCGCCCAACCCCAGCCACCTCGAAGCGGTCGATCCCGTCGTCGAAGGAATGGTGCGCGCGAAACAGGACGACCTCAAGGACCGCGTAGGCTTGCCGCGTGAAGAAGTAATCGATCGCGCCCTGCCGGTACTGCTGCACGGCGACGCGGCGTTTGCCGGCCAGGGCATCGTGATGGAGACGCTCAATCTTGCGAGCCTGCGCGGTTATCGCACCGGCGGCACCATTCACATCATCATCAACAACCAGATTGGCTTTACCACCTCGCCGGAGGCCGGACGTTCAACCATCTACTCGACTGACGTTGCGCGGATGACGCAGTTGCCGATTTTTCATATCAACGGCGACGATCCCGAGGCCGCCTATCGCGCGCTGCATATCGCCCTCGATTACCGGCAGGAATTTAATAAAGACGTGGTGCTGGATTTGGTCGGGTTCCGCAAGCTCGGACACAACGAAACTGACGAGCCCAGCTATACGCAACCGCTGATGTACGCGCGCGTGAAGGCGCACCCGGGAGTGCGAACAGTTTATGCCCGCCGTCTAATCAAGGAAGGCGTAATCACCGAAGCGGAGTTAGACGAGTTAATCGCAGAGCGCGTCCGCCGTTACGAGGACGCACTCGCGCGCGCTAAACAAGTGGCGCCGAAGAAGGATACTCCTGCGGAAATTATTGTGACTGAAGACGTCGACGGCTCCGAAGTGATCGATACAGCCGTGGACACGGACATTATCAGGACCATCGCCAATAAGATTGCGGTAGTGCCGGAGCACTTCAACGTGAACCCCAAGATGGTAGGCCAGCTCGCGCGACGCGCGAAGATGGGTTCCGGTGAACTGCCGATCGACTGGGCCTTCGCCGAAGCGATCGCGTTTGGTTCCCTCGTGCTCGATGGCAGTCGCGTCCGGCTCAGTGGTCAGGATTCCGGACGCGGCACGTTTAGTCAACGCCACGCCGTTTTATACGACACGCAAACCGGGCAGTCGTGGACCCCCTTATCTGAGTTGCGCTCGGAATCAAAACCCGAGGCACGTTTTGAAGTTTTCGACAGTTCCCTGTCCGAAGAAGGCGTGCTGGGTTTTGAGTATGGCTACACCGTAGTCGCCCGCGAGGCCCTCGTAATGTGGGAAGCGCAGTTTGGAGATTTTGTAAACGGCGCGCAGACGATCATCGATCAGTACATCGCGGCGTCTGAAGACAAGTGGAGACAAAGGTCACGCTTGACGATGCTGCTGCCACACGGTTACGAGGGCCAGGGACCAGAACACTCGAGCGCCCGTCTCGAGCGCTTCCTGCAACTTTGCGCGGAGAACAATCTGCAGGTTTGTTATCCGACGACGCCGGCGCAGTATTTTCACTTACTGCGGCGGCAGGTGCGTCCAGGTATGGAGCGGCCGCTCATTGTGATTACGCCGAAGAGCTTGCTGCGTTTGCCGGCTGCGGCGTCATCGCTTGACGACTTTACGCACAGCGGCTTCCGGCCGCTGATAGACGACACTGAAGTTGCGAAGGCTGAGGCGGTCGAACGTGTTGTGATGTGTAGCGGCAAAGTCTATTACGATTTAGCTGAGGCCCGGAAAAAGCAGGGCGCTGACCGCGTCGCGATTGTGCGGCTCGAGCAGTTTTATCCGTTCCCGCAGGCGCGTCTGCAAGAGGTCCTGGGGAGGTATCCGCAGGCGCGCGAATTGGTTTGGGCGCAGGAAGAACCAAAAAACATGGGCGGTTGGACCTTCGTTGAACCACGGCTGCAAAATTTTTCGCCTGGAGGCAAACGCCCTGTTTACGTCGGACGGGTGGCGTCGGCTAGTCCGGCTACCGGCTCGTATGCAATTCATCAGGCCGAGCAGGCCCGCTTGGTCAGTGAAGCGCTGAGCGTAACCGCATGATAGTTTAAGCAGAGCGGGGGCAGGCCCCCTTCCTAACCTTGAGCTGAATTAAGTTAGCTGGAATTCAACAGCGAGGGCGTTCAAGGTAAGCAATATGCGACAAGCCGAGAAGTCTCAGGGTCAGGAAGGGGACCTGCCCCCGCTTCCCAACCTTCAGCTAATTCACCTGCAGTGGCTGATCTCAGATCAAGTCCCTTCAATTACTAAATGCAAAACATCAAACCAGTGAAACTTATTCTTGCAGCCTTAATGTGCACAGCTCTCTTCGCCCTGGCAGGCTCGTCTTATCCATCGTCAACAGCAGATGAACTCCGGTTACCTAACGAGACCCATCTCAAGAACATCAAACAACTCACCTTCGGCGGCGAAAATGCCGAGGCTTATTTTTCAGCAGACGGCAAACAGCTCATCTTCCAATCAACCCGCGACGGGCGCGAGTGTGATCAGATCTACACGATGAACATCGATGGCAGCAACCCCCGCATCATTTCCAACGGTGATGGCCGCACCACTTGTTCCTACTTTTTTCCAAACGGCAAACGCATCCTTTATTCATCCACCCATTTGGGTAGCAAGCAATGTCCCGAGCGTCCCGATTTTTCGAAGGGCTACGTGTGGGCAGTCTATCCGTCGTTCGATATCTTTACAGCGAAACCGGATGGCTCCGATGTTAAGCAACTGACAACGACCGTGGGCTACGATGCCGAGACCACGATTTCACGCAACGGTAAACTCGTCTTTACCTCAATGCGCGACGGCGACCTCGACATCTACACGATGGACGCCGACGGCAAACACGTAAGTCGCTTAACAAATGAACTCGGTTATGACGGCGGCCCGTTCTGGTCACCAGACGGTAGACAGATTGTCTATCGCGCGTATCATCCAACAACCGAAAAAGACAAGACTGACTATTCGAGCCTGCTGCGCCAGAATTTGATTCGACCAACTACGCTTGAAATTTGGGTGATGAATGCGGACGGATCAAATAAGCGGCAGGTAACGCGTAACGGTAAGGCGAACTTCGCTCCTTACTTTTTCCCGGACAACAAACGGATCATCTTCGCGTCGAACATGGATGATCCGAAAGGGCGAAATTTCGATCTCTACGAGATCGGCATGGACGGCAGCGGCCTTGAACGCATCACCTTCAATGACACGTTTGACGGTTTTCCGATGTTCTCGCCAGATGGCAAGAAGCTGGTGTTCGCGTCTAACCGCAACGCGAAGTCACGCGGCGATACCAATGTCTTCATCGCGGATTGGGTTGAATGACAGATTAGTTTGGAGTACCGCCTTTAGGCGGGCCTTTAATCATTCCTTAAAACCTTAAAAACCCGCCTAAAGGCGGTACTCCAAACGCTACTGAGGTCTTTATGCACCGCAAGCTTTTCACTACCGCCCTTCTCATCTCGTTAGCGCTCGGCGTTGCACTCGCCCAACAACCAACGATCGCTCCCAGTGTCGAACGGCTGCGCGCGCACATCGAGTATCTGGCGTCGGATAAGTTGGAGGGCCGCCGCACCGGAAGTGAGGGCGCGAAGGCCGCCGCCGAATACATCGCGCGCGAATTCTCTCGTCTTGGATTGCGTCGCAGCATCGGTTACGACACGCCCGGCATGTCGATCCTGGAAGCCGACTCGCCGCGTCGTTATCTGCAATTCTTCCCCTTCGTTGCCAGCGTTGAGTTAGGAAAGCGGAACAGTCTGCAGTTCAAAATAGCGGCGAATCCCACCGCCGTGCCACCCCAAAAAGCTGGTTCGATATCTCTCGATTTGCAGAAAGATTGGATGCCGCTCGGATTTTCTACCGGTGGACGACTGGAAAATACTGCTGCGGTTCTCGTGGGATATGGTCTCACCGTTAGCGAACTGAAATACGACGACTACGTCGGTGCCAACGTAAGCGGCAAAATTGCCATCGCTTTTTCGGGCACACCTGCCGGCGACAATCCGCACAGCGAGTTTGCACGTTTCGAACATGTCCGCTGGAAGGCCATCGCTGCTCGCAATGCCGGCGCCAAAGCGCTGATCATAATTGCGGCGGAAAGCAACTTTAAAGACGATCCGCTGTTGAGGTTTCACTACTCGAGCGGCGACGGCGACGCCGGCATTCCGGTTATCGCCGTTTCGCGACAGGCGGCAGCGCGTTTACTCTTCGCGAATTCATCGCTGTTAGCCGATGTGGAGCAGCGCTTACGGAATAAAGCGGCGCACAAGGACGAGGATCAAACTGCTGCTCCGCCGCTACAATCGGTGGTCATAACACTTTCGACCGACGTCATCCGCCGCGAAGTGCAACCCGCCAACGTCATCGGTATTCTCGACGGCTCCGACCCCGTTCTGAAAAACGAAGTCGTTGTTATCGGCGCGCACTACGATCATCTCGGTCTCGGCGGTGAGGGCAGCCTCGCATCGCACGAAGGTGAAATACATCACGGCGCTGACGACAACGCCTCAGGCACCGCCGCCATGCTTGAGCTCGCGCGCATCTTTACGCAGCCGGGCTTGCGTCCGAGACGGACGCTGGTATTCATGGCGTTTAGTGGTGAGGAAGAGGGACTGCTCGGTTCAAATTACTACGTCAATCACCCAATCCTGCCGCTCGCCAATACGGTTGCAATGCTCAACCTGGACATGGTCGGACGGATGAAAGAAAACAAACTGATCATTGGCGGCGTGGGCAGTGCGCAGCAGTGGCGCGCGATCCTCGACGCGGAAAATCGCGCGCTCGGCACCAGCGTTTCTGCGGTCGCGGGCGCGGACCAACACGCCGGCTACCCGATCGTAGTAGCGGCGAATGGCCGTCCTATCGTCACCAGTGATACTGCTAGGCAGTTTGCTTTGACGCTCAACGAAGATGGATTCGGTCCGAGCGATCATTCGTCGTTCTATGCCAGGCAAATTCCAGTGCTGTTTTTTTGGACCGGCAATCATGAGGACTATCACAAGCCGTCAGATACAGCCGACAAGATCAACTACGCTGATGAAGTGCGCGTAATCGAATTAGTGGCGCGGATCGTTGGTGACCTCGACTCGAGTACGGCGCGGCCCACCTACATGCTCGCTAAAAGTGAGGCCTCAGGACGCGCGACTGGCTTTCGCGTTTACCTCGGCACGATTCCTAATTACGCTGACTCAAGCGACGGATTGCTATTGGATGGTGTGCGGGAAAATTCTCCGGCGTCGAATGCAGGTATCAAAGCGGGGGACAAGATCGTGAAGCTCGCAGGACGCGAAATTCGCAACGTTTATGATTACACTTATGCGCTCGGAGAAATGAAGGCGGGCCAGGAATACGAAGTTGAACTAATGAGGGCTGGTGAGCGAATCAGGCTCACGATTATACCGGCCGCTAGGAAATAAAAAGGGGGAAAGGGGTAACGGGGTAAGAGGGGAAAAGCGAAGTTTCTAAGCCGCGTTCCCCGTTACCCTCTTCCCCTTTTCCCCTCTTCCCCTTTTCCCCGTTTCTTGTTACCAGCGCGGTTCGCGTTCGCGATCGTAACCGCCGCCCCCGCCGCCACCATAGTCGCCACGACCGCCGCCGTAGCCGCCACCGCGTCCACCACGATCAGCCCTTGGCTTCGCTTCGTTAACCGTCAAATTGCGACCACCGAATTCTTTGCCGTTGAACTGCTCAATGGCGGCCGCCGCTTCCTCTGCAGTTGCCATCTCCACGAAGGCAAAACCGCGTGAGCGACCGGTGTCGCGATCTTCGATTACCGACGCGGATTCGACTGTCCCCACTGCACCGAAGGCCTCCTTCAGTTCCTCGCTCGTTGTGCGGAACGAGAGGTTTCCCACATAAAGTTTCGTACCCATCTTTTTCTATCCTTTGAGTCGTAGGAAAGCGCGGGCAGGATTAAATCGCAAGACTCAAGCGGGGATCTACTTGACCTCTTCTTCGCGAATCGCGACGAGCCCGTTTGCTCTAAACAGCGAGAGCGGCTTCCAACCGGTTAACAATTGCCTAACTCTCTCCTCAGCCGAACGCGGGTCGCTTCACGATCACGGACAGGCGCAGTCACCACTGATGCGCGAGAGCAGGAACTTGACGGCGGTAAGTATGCCTCAGGCCGTATTTCGAGTTCAAGTTGTTAGTTTACGGAGTAGCGGCCTGGAGTTGCGCTGCCAGGAGTGGCAGGACGACCCCGGCAGTAGCCCGACCGTCAGGGAGGGCTGAAGCTAACGTCGTGGGTCGACTAATTCAGAACCGGGAGCGGTAGCGACCGGGTCACTTTCACAACGGCACATTTTTCGTAGAACGCGACACCCGGTCGCTACCGCTCCCGGTTCTGAATTAGTCGACCCACTGTGAAAAGGAACGGGAAACTCAAGGGGTCAGAAAAGCCCTCCCTAACGGGCGGCCTACTGCCCCCGCCTCCCCCAACCCTGACGACTCAACTTCAGAACACCACCAAAACTCCCGCTGTTTGCCTGTCGCGCGCGCGATGGAATATATTGCTTCCCTCCAATTTCTTATTTCGCGAAAGGTTCTCTTTCCCTATGTCTAAATCTGTCCCTATCACCGTTGCGCACGGCGACGGTATCGGCCCGGAGATCATGGCGGCCACGCTGCATATCCTGAAAGAGGCTGGGGCAAATCTGGACATTGAAACGATAGACATCGGCGAAAAAGTTTACCTCGCGGGTAACAGTTCCGGCATCGAGCCGAGCTCATGGGACTCGCTGCGTCGCACTAAAGTTTTTCTGAAAGCTCCGATCACGACGCCGCAGGGCGGTGGCTTCAAAAGTCTGAACGTCACGGTGCGCAAAACGCTGGGCCAGTATGCCAACGTGCGACCGTGCGTTTCGTATCATCCGTTTGTTGACACGAAACATCCGGTGATGGACGTCGTGATCGTTCGTGAAAACGAAGAGGACCTTTACGCCGGCATCGAGCACCGCCAGACCGAACAGGTGATGCAGTGCCTGAAACTGATTTCACGGCCGGGGTCTGAACGGATCGTGCGCTATGCCTTCGAATACGCGCGCCGCAACAACCGCACGAAGGTTACCTGCTTCACGAAAGACAACATCATGAAGCTGACGGACGGGTTGTTTCACAAGGTGTTCGACGAGATCGCTACCGAGTATTCCGATATTGAAAACGAACATTGGATTGTCGACATCGGCGCCGCCAAATTGGCGGACACGCCCGAAAATTTTGATGTCATCGTCATGCCGAATCTCTACGGCGACGTGCTGTCTGACGTGGCGGCCCAGATTGCCGGCTCGGTTGGACTGGCGGGTTCGGCAAATATCGGTGAGCACGTTTCGATGTTCGAAGCGATTCATGGGTCGGCGCCGCGCCGTGCCGGACAAAATCTGGCAAACCCGTCCGGGTTACTCCTTGGCGCGGTGATGATGCTCGTCCACATCGGGCTAACTGAAGAAGCGGCGCGCGTACACAATGCCTGGCTGCGAACACTTGAAGACGGTATTCACACCTACGACATCTACGACGAGGGCAAGAGCAAACAAAAAGTCGGCACGAAGGAATTTGCCGAAGCGGTCGCGGCACGTTTAGGACAAACACCGCAAACGTTGAAAGTCGCAAAGTATAAAGCGGCGGACGAGGCGGCGCGCACAACCTCAGCTGCCAGAGTCCGCACGCGCGCGAAGAAAGAACTAGTTGGCGTGGACGTTTTTCTCGATTGGACGAAGGGGACGGCCGACGAACTCGGCGATGCGTTAAGCAAACTAAGCGGCGACGGCACACGGCTGGAAATGATGAGCAACCGCGGGGTAAAGGTTTGGCCGGGGGGCCATGCGGAGACATTTTGTTCCGATCATTGGCGTTGTCGCTTTCTCGCCGACGCCGCGGATCAGACAGTCTCGCACCAGCAGATCATTTCATTGCTGTCGCGCTTTTCCGATGCCGGATTCGATTTTATCAAGACGGAAAACCTTTATAACTTCGACGGCGAGCGTGGTTTCTCGCTCGATCAGGGAGCTTAAACCGAATTTTGAATGGTGAATTATGAATGATGAATTTCGAGTTTTGAATTTTGAGTTTTGAACTTGGAATATGGAATTTGCAATTTGGAATTTGGGATTTTAAATTTTTACTTAAGTACAAAGGGAGCTAGTGATGAACACTCAAGAAGGTACACCAACGGCAGGCGCTACTGACCGCACGGAAGATGTGGCCAACAACGAGGTAGGGCCGACAGAAAAACTGCGCGAAGGCGGAAAGCAGACTGAAGAGCTTTCAGCGCCGGGCGCTCAAAATCCCGCCAGTAAAGAAATCAAAGACGAGCAATCGCCAAACACCGAATAGTAGTGAGTTCTAAGTTTTGAGTTTTGAGTTTTGAGTTTTGAGTTTTGAGTTTCTAATCCGAGTCTTGAGCTTTCGCACTTCTGACTTCTGACTCCTGAATCCTGACTTCTGAATCCTGAATTCTTTTCTTATGCCTAACGATACTTCAACTCCACTCGTCGCCGTGGTCATGGGTAGCAAGTCTGACTGGGACACAATGCGCCACGCCGATGAAATGCTGACGCGTTTTGGCGTTGCGCATGAATGCCGCGTGATGTCGGCTCATCGCACACCGCAGATGGCTTCCGAGTATTCATCGAGCGCCGCGTCGCGCGGCACAGAGGTCATCATTGCCGCAGCCGGCGGCGCTGCTCACCTGGCGGGCGTTATCGCCGCACATACCATTCTGCCTGTGCTGGGCGTGCCAATGAAAAGTGACGCGCTCAACGGAATGGATTCGCTGTTAGCCACCGTACAGATGCCGGCTGGCATTCCGGTTGGCACGCTTGCTATTGGAAAACCGGGCGCAGTTAATGCGGCGCTATTTGCGATTGCGATCCTGGCAAACAGCCGTCCTGAGTTGCGCACAAAGCTCGCTGAGTTTCGTGCCGACCAGGAACAACAGGTGCGCGCCGTGACGCTGCCCTGATTTCCCTACCCTCACGATTTGTCGTGCAGTTTTAGAGCGGAAACTCAGTTATGCGTTGGTAATCAGCGAAACTGCTGAAGACCAGGCTGGCGGGCAAAACCGCTCGGGCAAGCAAACTGTAGTTCCTTCTTGAAATATGCCAGTCGTTGGAGCAGAATGCGCTCACTGTGTTCCGCGCTGGGAAGGTGCCCTGATGCCACAGGACCTCCGCAGTTTTTTCACGATTTCTCCTATCTGGCATTGCCGGAAAATCCAGACATGATCGGCCAGACAGTCTCCCACTACCGCATTATCAGCCAGCTTGGTGAAGGCGGCATGGGCGTAGTGTACGAAGCGGAGGACATCAACCTCGGCCGGCGCGTGGCGATGAAGTTTCTCTCCACCACCACGCGTGATTATCGCGCGCGCTTCCTTCGCGAAGCGCGCGCAGTTTCAGCGTTAACTCATCCGAACATTGCTACTGTTTTTGACTACGGCGAAACCGACGAGGGTCAACCCTTCATTGTGATGGAATTGATCAAAGGCGAACCGCTGAACGAAAAACTTCACGAGGGTTCGCTTCCCTTGCCGGAAGCGGTGAAAATTATTGCCGCTATCGGTGAAGCACTCGGCGAAGCGCATCACCAGGGTGTAGTTCACCGCGACGTCAAGCCTTCAAACGTGGTGATCACTGAACGCGGACACGTCAAGGTGCTGGACTTCGGTCTCGTTAAGCAAATCTTCGAACCGACGGCGCTCGCCGGCGATCCCAACCAGAAAACTTTGCCTTCGACTCGTACTCGCAGCGACGTGATCGTCGGCACGCCACTTTACCTTTCTCCCGAACAGGCTACCGGGAAAACAGTCGATGGACGTAGCGATCTCTTTGCGCTCGGCGCGGTGCTTTATGAATGCATCACCGGCCGATCTGCATTCGCCGGGGCGAGCATCATCGAGATCGGCGCGCAGGTAATCCATGTAACCCCGAGTGTGCCTTCACGATTGAACGAAAGCGTTCCACCTGAGCTTGATCGCATTACCATGAAGGCGATCGAGAAAAAGGTCGAAGACAGATATCAAACCGCCGAGGAGCTGGTCTCCGATTTGAGGGCCGTGTTGCCGACGCTCGATAGCAACGGCTATCGCACGAGCAGGTCTACTGCCGCGCTCGGGCCGGCTCCGACCGCTTCAGCCAGCGCCCTGACCACCATCATCGAGCCCTTTCGCCGTCCCGGACCAAACCGCGGCATCTTCATTCTCGCAATCCTTGGCGTGGCGTTGCTCAGTTGGCTGCTGGTCCGCTGGTGGAAGCCGGGCGCGTACGTACCAGTCCCCGAAGCTCAGACGATGTATGACAAAGGCACTGACGCCTTGCGTTACGGAGCTTTTTTGCAAGCCACTAAAGCGTTGGAAGAAGCCGTGCGGATCGATCCCAAGTTTGCGATGGCGCACGCACGTCTCGGCGAAGCCTGGTATGAACTGGATTATGCCGACAAGGCCAAGGACGAGTTATTGAAAGCCCAGCCGCTTGGACAAGCTCCCTCGACTTTACCGCGGCTTGATGCGCTTCACCTGGAAGCGATTCATGCAACGGTGACGCAGGACTTTCCCGGCGCGATCAAGGCTTATGACGAAATCGCCCAGCTGCTGCCAAATGATTCGCAAGTCTATGTCGATCTCGGCAGAGCCTATGAAAAGGACGATCAGATAGACGCCGCGATCAAAAGTTTCCAGCACGCCACACAACTTGCGCAACAGCATCCGACGGCGTACCTGCTTTTGGGAATCATGTATGGGAGGCAGATTAACTTGCAGGCCGCGTTCGAAAACTTCGACCGGGCTGATACGCTCTACGAAGCTGCCGGAAATTTTGAAGGCCAGGCGGAAGTCGCTTACCAGCGAGGCTTTCTGCTGGACAAGAATGACAGGATTTCAGACGCGCGGCCGCCCCTGGAGCGCGCCCTCGAGTTAGCGCGCACTACTCACAGCGAATACGGCCAGGTAAAGAGCTTACTGAAACTGGGAGAGGTATTTTGCGACGAAAAGAACGTTGATCAGGGACGCGCCTACATGCGCCAGGGAATCGAGCTGGCCCAGAACAGTGGCATTGATAACTACGTAAAGCGCGGCCTGGTAGATCTCGGCAACACCTTTATGCCGAGTCACGAGTACGCAGAAGCCGTAACATACTTCAAACAATCGCTCGACCTTTCGCAGCGACAAAAGGATCCGCGCAATACCGCACGGGCGCTGCTATCGCTCGCCAGCGCTTCAGAACGACAAAACAATTTCGACACGGCGCTGAGTTATGTAGAGCAGGCCCTCCCCTTTTACGAGCGTGGCGGCTATCGCCGCGAAACAATTCAAGCTTTCGCGATTCTGGCGCGCGTTAAACGGAAGAAGGGTGACTACCAGGCTGCTCTCGCGGCAATTGAACAGGAATTGAAGATTGCCCAGTTTCTCGGTGAGAAATCGTTGATTGCTCAGGCAAGCGTCGACATCGGCGTGGTATTTATGAATCAGGCTCGTTATCCGGAAGCGCTAACGCATTTTGAGGAGGGCTACAGCATGGCAAAAGCGCTTAACCACCGGGAGACCAGTCGGTTTCTCACTAATCGTGCCAACGCGCTGTGGAGTCTCGGTCGCTATAGCGAAGCAAAACCACTGTTCGATGAACTTGGATTGATGGCGGCAAAACCTGAAGGTGGTCGCTTCGCTTCCTGGTATTTTCTTTCAACGGCACGCAGGGCCTTGAGTGAACGAAAGTTTGACGAAGCAATCAGGAATGCGGATGAGGCGAAGAAGGCAGATACGTTATCGCCATTAACAGAAACGTGGTTGGCGGGTCTCGCACAGACGCTGGCAGGAAAAAGCGACGGCCGAGCTACATGTCAGAAGGCGGTGGAGATGATCAACGAAACGACAGATCCATTGCTGGCAGCGGAAGCAAATAATGCGCTGGCCATCGCGCTGCTACAAAGCGGAGATGCAACCGGTGCTTTGAAATTCGCGCTCGATGCGCAACAAAGCTTCGCGCGTTTAGGAAACCCTGACGCTGAATGGATAGCTCTGTTGACTGCCGCACGGGCGCGACAGCACGACAACGATCAGGCGCAAGCACGCGACTATGCCTCGCAGGCTGAAAAGATACTCGCGGGCTTACAGCAAAAATGGGGCGACGAGAATTATCAATCGTATCTCGCCCGACCCGACGTTCAGTTTTATCGGAATCAACTCAATGAGCTGTTGGCGCAAAAACCTTAACCTCAGTAACCCATAAGGAGAAACTCACATGTCAGACGGAAGCGGCGAAATCATTATTAAAGGCGGTTCGTGTGAAATTTACTTCGATCACGATGTCTTCCAGCACGACCAGGTCGACCCGAAAAAGCGCAGTCATGCTACGCTGAACATCAAGCAAATCATCATTAGCGGCGATGAGCAGTTTAGCGATTACGATTCAGGCGAGCATCCAACGAAATTCACGGGCACGATCAAAGTTATTTGCGGCTAGTTGGATTGTTGGAACGAACGGGTGTTGCGACGGCCGCTTGTTTTGGTTCGGACCAGCGGGAACTTTGTCAGCCATATGACTACTTTTCTGCCTGTGTGCCAAGCCGCAATTTCCTAACCTCATCAACCAAAGAAGGAGACTCCCATGTCAGACGGTAGTGGTGAAATCATTATTAAAGGGGCTTCGGTCCACATCGAATTCAACGACACGATCTTCAAAAAAGATCCGGGCGATCCCAAGCGACACGACAACGCCAATCGGAAGATCGTAAAGATTGTCGTGACCGATGAAAGCGGCGCTGAAAAATTCAATAGCGGGGATAATCCAGGCGGATTGAAGTGGACAGTTAACGTTTCAACTAAGTGACGGCCCGGGACAGCCGACTTGCAAAACATTCGGCGCGACGTGCGCAGCCCCTCGCCCAGATGCGGCGGCCACGTTGATCGGAAATGGCGCCGCGACTGACTCGCTCGGTGGGAATATTCAGTTGCGCTAGGGCCGCCGTCTGGTCAGTAAAGTTATTACGGCGACGAAAAGCGCCGAACCGATGATCGACCAGATGATCGGAAAATTAGTTGTGCCGATCCGGATCGAAAAAAGTTCCGGCAACCCAAGTTGGCGCGACAGCCACATGCCAAGGATGGCGCCGATGAAGCCGAGCGCTATCGACACCAGACAGCCGCCGCGAGAAAAGCCGGTGATTGCTTGTCCAAGAGCGCCACAGAGTCCGGCGATGAGTAGCAGTACCAGTAAATCGATTATTGTCATCTCAATACCTCACGTCAGTTTCAAGTTCCAAGTTTCATGTTTCAAGTTAGGAGCGCAACGCTGAACGTCTCAGGGTAAGGAAGGGGGCCTGCCCCCGCTCCTGGTATTTCTTTTTCAACCCTACTGATCGCGCGTCTGTAGTTCTTGAAACTATTTGAAAACTTCGCCGCCTTTCATCACAAAGCGCACGCGCCGCAACGCGGAAACATCCCGCGTCGGATCGCCGTCGACCGCTATCAGATCTGCGAACAGACCGGCCTTCACCTGGCCAACCTTGTCCTGGAGGTGTAGCACTCGCGCATCGACGGACGTTGCTGAGCGCAGCGCGTCAATCAGCGGCATGCCCCAGTTCACCATCGTTTCGATCTCGCGCGCGTTATCGCCATGCGGAAAAACGCCCACGTCGCTGCCGCTCGCAATCACTACTCCCGCCTCCAGCGCCTGCTTGAAAACGGCCTTCTTCCGATCCGCGTTAGCTCCGGCAACGGCAAGCGTCGGACACAGCGCGGTGCCATGCTCCTTCATGAGCCGGAATATCTCAGCGGTGCCGCCATCACCATGCTCGATCGTTTCCACGCCCGCGAGGATTGCGCGCCGCATTCCTTCGCTGCTGGTGGCGTGGGCTGCGACCGGGACGCCGGCGCTTTTCGCAACCTCCACCGCAAGTTTCAATTCATCGAGCGTGAACGTCGCATGCGCGGCGCCACCAGCGCCCCAGCGATAGTCGGCATAAACTTTAATCCAGTCGGCGCCTTTGCCAATTTGTTCACGCACTACGCGTGTTAAGCCATCAACCCCGTCAGCTTCTTCCGCACCCTGTGGCACAGTCCATTCGGAAGCATAACCTTTTGGACCGTAACTGCCAGTTGCCACAATCGCCCGCGTGGCGACAACCAGACGCGGCCCGGGAATAATTCCCTGCTGCACCGCCTGCTGCAATCCCACGTCAGCATAGCCCGCGCCTTCTGTGCCCAGATCGCGTAGCGTCGTGAATCCGGAAAGCAGAGTGTTGCGCAGATGGTTAGTCGCGCGCGCCACTCGCAGGCTGAGCGGCTCTCGCGCAACTTGATCGTTCCAAATCGTTTCGCTGTAGGGATGCAGCAGGATGTGTGAATGCGCGTCGATTAGTCCCGGCATCAACGTCAGACCCGGCAGATCAATCACCTTCGCAGTCGCTGGCGCTTTGATATCGGCAGCGCGTCCCACAGCTTCAATCTTTGCGCCGCGTACAACTACGACCCAACCCTCGTGCAACTGCGCCGATTCGCCGTCGAAGATACGCGCCGGCTTAAGAAGGTAGACTGTTTCGGCTTGTGCAGGCGTTTGAGTTAGAGCGGACTCAACCTGAGTGAAAGGACTAATTAGGACAACGACCAGAAGAAGCAAGAGTGCTAATCGCATTTTTCGCAACCTTTCATTTCAGACAAGAATAGCGGGGGCAGACCCCCTTCCTCACCCTGAGTTGCTCAGTGTCGAGCTCGCTGTATTAGCTGTTAGGCATTCAAACCAAATCTATAGAGGCCAAGGTTGGGTGTCTCGGGGTCAGGAAGGGGGCCTGCCCCCGCTCTCTTTCGAAATACCGCCGCCAAACTAGAGACCCTTCTTCTTTAGCCACTCGCGCACAACTTCCGCCTGACCTCGTTTATTGGCATCGACCTCATAGTTCAGTTGGCGAATCTCTTCAGTCGTTATGGCATTCGCAAGTCTTGCCAGCACTTCATTCAACACAGGCACGCGCGCCGGCGAATCTTCGCGCAGGATGTAGACAGCTTCGTAGGGCGGAAAATAATGGCGGTCGTCCGCAAGTTGCACGAGGTCGAGCGCGGCTATTCTTCCTTCAGTCGAATTGCCCGCGATCAAATCGACCTTGCCCGACGCCAGCGCAATGTAGGTTAACGATAGATCCATTTCCCGGACCGGCTCAGCGAAATGAAGCGCGTAAGCTTTGGCAAACCCGGGATAACCATCCGCTCGGGTTTTGAAATCCTGGCCAAAGCCGGCGTGCCAGCGCGGCGCCAGCGGCGCTATGTCAGAGATCGTTTTCAAGTTCAACTTTCTGGCGTCGGCGCCGCGCACAAGTATTGCGAACGTGTTCTCAAATCCCAGGGGACTACTTACCGCGAGTTTAAACTTGTCCGCGTATTCCTGTTTGACCTGATCGTAGACGACGCGCGGATCCGTTACCGGCGCGTGTTTCAGGATTGCGGTGTACGCAGTGCCGGTGTATTCGGGATAGATGTCGATGTTGCCTGCGAGTAGACCGTCGTGCGGTAGGTTGCCACCGAGCTCAAGTTTTCTTTCCACAACTACGCCGCGCGCCTCGAGCATCTGCGCTACTACCTCAGCGAGAATTGCAGACTCAGTAAAATCCTTGGAACCAACTACGATGTGTCCGCCGGCAGTTTGTGCCGGCGACGACTTCAAACCACTCCAGGCGGCGTAACCAAACCATGGAACCACGCACGCGAGAAGCACTATTCCAACGACTTTGAGTAACCGCGATGTTCCTTCGGTGCGACTGGAGTTGGTTGCGAATCGCCGCTCGACCAGTCCCAGAAGAAAGTCGGACACGAGGGCGAGCAGTGCAGCGGGTACCGCTCCGGCGAGTAAGGCATTGTTATCGAACTGCCTGATGCCGCGAAAAATGAAAACGCCCAAACCGCCTGCGCCAACGGCTGCAGCAATGGTGGCCACCCCGATGGCAATCACCAGCGCCACGCGCACGCCCGTGATCATCACGCTCATTGCGAGGGGTAATTCAACCTGCCACAACACCTGGCTCTGGGTCATGCCCATCGCAACCGCCGCTTCGCGCACGTTTGCATCGACACCTAAAATTCCAGTCACTGTATTGCGAATGATCGGCAGGAGCGAATAAAGCACGAGCGCCACAATCGCCGTCCGCGCGCCGATCCCGCCAATAAATGGCAGCGGAATCAGAAAGCCGAACAGCGCCAGACTCGGAATTGTTTGCATCACATTTGCAATGCCGAGCACTGGCGTTCGCAGAGACTGTTTGCGAGTAAGCAGTATGCCGGTGGGAATTCCAATCAGTACCGCGATCAGAGCCGACACGAAGACCAGCCACACGTGTTCACGAAGATGCTCCCAAAGCTCGGGCCAGTTTTGCTGGAGAAAAGTCCAAAAGCTCACGCGCTTCCCTCCAGTCCCTTTGAACCGCCGGGTTTCAGGTCCAGCGTTTCGATGTAGGCCAGCGCCTGTTCGTTTTTTGATCTGAGGAACTGCTCGGGCGTATCGAGTTGCAGGAGTTTTCCTTTGTGCATCAGGCCAATGCGCGTACCGACGAACAGCGCCTCGCGCACGTCGTGCGTTACGAACACTGCCGTCTTTTTTAGCCGTTGCGTGAGTTCGACAAACTGTCGTTGCAGGCTCGCCCGGGTTAACGGGTCCAGCGCGCCAAACGGCTCGTCTAACAAAAGCAACGGCGGTTCGGCCGCGAGCGCGCGCGCTACACCCACGCGCTGTCGTTGCCCGCCTGATAGTTCGCGCGGATAACGATTCGCAAATTGTTTAGGATCGAGTCCAACCACCGCCAACAGTTCAGCGACGCGCGCCTGGATGCGCGAAGGCTCCCAATGTTCGAGCGAAGGCACGAGTGCGATGTTTTTCTCAACCGTAAAGTGGGGAAACAATCCGCCTTCCTGAATCACATAACCAGCCCGGCGGCGCAGGTGGATTGGATCCCAGTCGGCTGTAGTCTTCCCTTCGACGATGACCGCGCCCGCGGTGGGCAATAGCAGACGATTGATGAGTTTGAGCGTCGTAGTTTTGCCGCAGCCGGATTCACCCAGCAGCACGACAGTCTCGCCCTCATGTACTAAAAAAGACAGATTAGAAATTATCGGAGCTGGAGCCGCGGAATGGGTGAAGCTGACGTCGCAAAACTCAACGACGGGGTTGTTGATTGTTGAAGTCACGAGCAGATTGTTACTGGGACCGCGGGCGTCCCGCCCGCAATGAGCGCGGAGCGCGAAAAACAACAAGGGGAGATGAAGTCATTGAATCGTAAAGCGTGCTTTGCGGCGCCTAGCGGGCGGGAGCCCCCGGTCCCAGTAAATTCGAGGCCTAGTCTATAACTTAAACTGCCCGCAACAAGTTGCTGCTAAACCGTTGCTGCTGATCCAACCATGTCCGTCCGTGAACGAAGCCCGTGTTAGCCGCCAATTTCGCAATATCGTTCAGGTCATACTTGTAAGAATTCTCGGTATGGATTTGTTCACCACCGGCGAACGAAACTTCCATGTCCAGTTGCGCGATCGACACCGTCTGGTCACGCAAACTTTCAATGTAGATCTCCACGCGTCCTACTTCTTCGTTATAGAAAGCGAGATGGCGAAAACTCCTCAAATCAAAATTGCCGCCTAGTTCACGATTGATGCGAGCGAGGACATTAAGATTAAACGCAGCGGTGACACCCAGTGCATCGTTATAGGCAGCCTCAAGAGTCGCTTTGTCTTTCTTCAGATCCGCGCCCAGCAGCAGGGCATCGCCTTCATGTAATCCTTCGCGCAGCGCGCGCAAAAAGCGCAACGCTTCCTCCGGATCAAAATTGCTGATATTTGATCCGAGAAAAAGCGCGAGCGTGCGCGCCCGCGGTTTCTTTTTCAACTCGGCCAGACCCGCAAAGTAATCACCCGCATACGCCTCGATCTGTAGCTGAGGATACGACTGCAACAGAATCCGCGAACTGCTGTCGAGCGCAGACGCCGAAATGTCTACGGGAATAAACAACAGCTCCGGCTGCTTCCGCAATAGCGCCTCGATGATTAAGCGGGTCTTGGAAGCGCTGCCGCTGCCCATTTCCAGCAGGGTGGTATTGCCGTCCAGAGTCGAGACAATCTCGTCCGCGTAGTTTTCCAGAATCTCGTTTTCAGCCCGCGTCAGGTAATACTCGGGAAGCAGGCAAATTGCTTCGAACAATTGCGAACCGAGTTGATCGTAAAAATATTTGGGCAGGAACCGTTTGGGTTGTGAAGACAGACCACGACGAACATCCTCGGCTAATCCGGCCCGCGGCTCGCGCTTGACCAGATTATGGATCTGGAACTTGTCTGCGCTTTGTTTAGCTGCCTGAATCTCCAGCACGCGTATTATCCCTTGTGTCGCTTGAGTCTGCGTATGATAGCGGATCAAGGTCGATTAGCAACCGTGGAGTTTGGAGTACCGCCTTTAGGCGGGCTTTTAACCCTTGTAAAAAATACCCGCCTAAAGGCCGTACTCCGAACACAGAACTCCAAACAGCTGACGCGCTTGACCGGCACGTTTAGCTCGGGCAAGATCGCAGCCTATGCGTTACCAGAAGCCCCCCACGGCTCGCTTCGCCAAGCCCCGCAATATCAAACTCCTGTTGGCCGTGCTGCTGCTGATTGCAGCAGGCAATTACGTTTCAGCTCAAACCTACCGTCGCGAGCTCGACACCGGGGACAAAATTTCTCTGAGTGTTAAGAGTCGCAGCGGCCGCGTCAGTGTAATCGCCCAGGACGAGCTCTCGAAGAAGGTGACGATTGAGGCGACTTCTACCGGAGCCGCAGTCGATGTTTCGGACATTCACGCAGTGGCCAAGGGCGGCGATGTGAATGTTGAGGTGCGCGATCGCCGCGATAACAACCGCATCGATTTGATTGTGCGCGTGCCGTCGCGCTCCCGCGTCAAGGTGGAAGGCGAAGCCGGCTCGATCGACATAGTCGGCAACGTTGAATCTGCTGAAGTCACTACAAACACGGGAACGATCCATGCTGACGTGCCTCTCGAAGCAGTCAAGTTTGACTTTGTCTGGAGCGCCAGCAAGCCGCGTTTTCTCAGCGACGTCGAACTGCCGAAGATCAAAGAGCGAGCGGCGGGTGTGTTTACGATCTCAGGCAAACTGGGTGAAAAGAAACCTGAGAAAGAGCAACGTGTGCAACTGAACTTTCTGACGCAGCGCGGCGTGGTTTTGTTGAATGTCGATCCCAGCATGGTGCCCACTGACCTGAAAGAGCGGCCGTTGACTGAAGCCGCGCGAGCGATCGTGCGCAGCGGCGATTCCCAACTGATCGACGCAATTCGGAAAGTCTCGCCAAAGATGTTCGGAGATTACGCGAAGACGCTGCCGCCGCCTGAAAAAGAACCCACACTCGTCAGACGCGCGGCGCCCGGCCAATTTGTAAGCGCTTCCTCGGCGCCGCAATTTCTTCGATTCAACGCCAGCGTTACGGATCGCAACGGTCGCGCGATCGGGGGCATGAGAGAGTCGGATTTTACAGTTTACGAAAACGGCATCGAGCGACAAGTCGCGAAGGTAGTGCCGACGTATGAGCCATTCAATCTGGTTTTGTTGCTCGACGTGTCCGGCAGCGTTGAGGAACGCATCGAGTTCATTCGCAAAGCGGCGCGCGACTTTTTGCGCACGGCAAGTCCGCAGGATCGTATCGCTATCATCAGCTTTCGCGATGACATCCAGGTGATATCCGACTTCAGCACTGACCGTCGAATGCTTTCGCGCAAGCTCGATGAGATCGACGCCGGTGGCGGCACTGCGCTCTATGATGCGCTCGGTTATGTTCTGGCTGACACGGTCAAGAAACTTCGCGGCGAGCGCACTGCGGTTGTCATCCTGTCAGACGGCGACGACAACAAATCGTTTGTACCGTTTCCCGCGATCCTCGAAGCGATAACCGAGTCGGGCGCGTTGATTTACCCGCTGTATGTTCCCTCTGGCTTGATTCCGGAGGGCAGTGTGCCGAAGCCCGAAGTGTCCATCGATCCGTTGCGAACCCGTTATCTGACGCTGACGACGCGCGCTCACGAGGAAGGCCAAAAACTCGCGCAGGCTTCGGGCGGCGTCTACTATCCGATTCGCCATCTCGAAGAGTTGCAGCGTGCTTATGACGACGTCGTCGTGCAACTGCGCACTGCGTACACGATTACTTACGCTTCGAACATGACTCCTGCAGGTAATCCGCGCGTGCGTGTGCGCGCCAATCGAGAAGGCGCATCAGTGAGATTGAGTCCGGTGGTCGAAGTCGCCAACCCCTAAGGTCGTCCTTTAGGTCGCAGCCCGTGCCAATTGTTTTCAAGGGGGAATCGCATGTGTGGTCGTGTCATAGTTTTTAGCATTCTTCTCGGCAGTCTAATCATTTCGACAGTCCTCGCACAATCGGGATCGCAAGGGCCCGCTTGCGACTCCAACAAACAACGAACGGTTCTCATCAGCGCGTTAACAAAAGATGGTCAGCCTGCCGAGAATCTCCGCGCCGAGGACATCTCTCTTTCGGAAAATAAAGTCTCGCGCGAGATTGTCAAACTCGAAAATCGCAACCAGGAACCGCTGGCAATCGTAGTCCTGATCGATACGAGTGCCTCGCAGGAAGCAAGCCTTGCCGGAACAAAACTCGCCGCCCGCGCCTTTGTAGAGAAGACCTTGCGTCACGACAAGGATCGCGCTGCGGTTTTGTCGTTTACCAGCGAAGTTATCGTCGAACAGGACTTTACTAATGATCAGACGCCACTCCTTGGCGCCATAGACCGGGTTAAAATCGTAACGCCGCCCGGCTATTACCGCGGCCTGGTAATCGGCAGACCGCCGCAGCCGCCCCAGAGAATTCCGGGTGCCACCGCGATCTGGGACGCGGTTTGGGCGGCGGTCGATGATTTCAAAGACAACGATGCAACGCGTCGCGCGATCGTAATTCTCACGGATGGCGACGATACGAACAGCCAGCGGAAGATGCGTGATGCCGTCGCGCATGCGGCCGCCGCGAACATCTCCATTTTTTCCATCGGCATTGCCGGCACCTACACACTCGACCGCACAAACCTTCGCGATCTGTCTGACGACACAGGCGGTCTGGCCTTCTTCCCAAAGAAAATCTCCGAGCTCGATAGCGTCTTCGAACAGATTACCCGAAGCCTCCAGTCGCGCTACGCTGTTACCTATTGCTCCGCTGAATCGTCGCCGGCGCGCAAGCCTTTGAAACTACAAATCACTGCCAGGACTCCCGCGGTGCTGCAGCTTTCCTATCCTCGCTACGTCTTGTAAGCGCTCGCAGCCGTCGGTGGTCTGCACGGCGCGGGGTAATACAAATCAGAACTGGGAGGGTAGCGACCAGCCAAAGAGTCAACTCTCGAGAATGCGGCCCCGACAGGCGTTCCAAGCTTCTGGAAGCTTGAGTGTTCGGCTGGTCGCTACCGCTGCCAGCTCTGATTTTGTGTAGAGCTCCATCCAGGAACCACGCCGGGCCCTTTTTGTGCAACCAGTTGCGCAGGCCTTCTACGAATCACTGCGAGGAATCCCGCGGTGCCAAAGCTTTCCTATCCTCGCTTTATCTTGTAAGCGCTCGCAGCGGTCGAGCGAACGGTTGCAGTTTACTTTTCCGAAATCATCCGTCATCCTTTCGTTATCCGGATGTCTCAACCACTGTTCGCATCTCTGTTCGACGAAACCGAGCGGCGGCCGCTCACTGTCACTGAACTGACAGAGTCGGTCCGCAAAGCGATCGAAGCCCGCTTCAGCACAGTCTGGGTCGAAGGCGAGATTTCCAACTTCAAAGCTCACTCCTCGGGCCACTGGTATTTCACAATCAAAGACGCGGGCGCCCAGTTACGCGCGAAATGTTTTCGCTCAGCTAACGCCCGAATTCGTTTTCGACCAAAAGACGGATTACACGTGCGCGCGCGTGGGCGACTTACGGTTTACGAAGCGCGTGGCGAGTATGAATTGATCGTGGAAGCGCTCGATCCCGTAGGCGCCGGCGCCTTGCAGATTGCGTTTGAGCAGTTACGCGAACGCCTGCAGGCCGAAGGATTGTTTGCCGCCGAACGGAAACGCGCTTTACTTGTTTTCCCGGGGCGCGTCGGCGTGGTCACCTCGCCGACAGGAGCGGCGATTCGCGACATCCTCAACGTAATTTCGCGGCGCACGCGCACTGTGCACGTGCTCTTCTCTCCCGCGCGAGTACAGGGTGATGGTGCAGGCAGCGATATCGTGCGGGCGATCAAGCTGATCAACGACTATCACAAACGCGCTCAGCTTGAGGGCCGCACGCAGGATCTGGTTGATGTACTCATCGTGGGCCGTGGCGGTGGATCAACCGAGGACCTCTGGGCCTTCAACCAGGAAGAGGTGGCGCGCGCAATCTGTGGCTCGGCCATTCCGATAATCTCCGCGGTGGGTCATGAAACTGATTTCACGATTGCTGATTTTGTCGCCGACCTGCGCGCCCCGACACCTTCAGCGGCGGCGGAGCTCGTCGCCACGCGTGAAGATCAAATATGTTCCGCCCTGACGCAGGCCGGTAACAGCCTGGTAAGGCTGATGCGCTACAAAATACTTGGCGCGCGCACGCGGGTTCAGGAGCAGGCTCTTTCGCAGGCGTTCGATGAAGTGCGCGGCAAACTGCGAGAAGCGTCTGCTCTTACAAAAGCCGCCCGACACCGGCTGGAGATTTTGATAACCCAAAACCTGCGTGCCGCACAGCTTCGCAACGACGCACTCAGCGCAAACCTCGCACCCGCGCAACTGCGGGCGCGTTTTTCCGAAGCCCAGGTAAGATTTGATTCCGCCTACGCTAACTGCAATATTGCTATCGAACAACATGTTGACGACGCGAAAAACCGGCTTGGGTTAGCAGCCGCGTCGCTCGACGCGCTTTCGCCGCTGGCGGTGCTGCAGCGCGGCTATGCCATTGCGCAGGACGAAGCGGGCAAACTGGTGCGCGACGCAAAGTCGGTTTCCATTGCTGATGCTGTCAAGGTTCGGCTCGCGAAAGGCAGTATTCGCACGCGCGTCGAGAGTATCGAGGAGAATTAATGAAACCGGATGATCAACCAAAAAGCTTTGAAGCGTCGCTCGAAGCGCTCGAACAGATTGTGCAACAACTGGAGAATGGCGACCTGCCGCTCGAAAAGAGTTTGGAATTATTCGAAGACGGCATCCGGCTATCGCGTCAGTGCCAGGAACGCTTGAGCCAGGCGGAACGTAGAATCGAAACACTGCTTCGCGATAATCAGGGAAGACCGGTGGCGAGTTCGTTTGCGGAAGCGGAGTCAATCACATCCGACGCTGAATAAATGGAAACAACGTCTGAAATAATTGCGAACGAAGTTTCATCGGCATCCCTTGCCGAACTGGAACGCTTTGCCTCTGATTCGCGGACGCTGGTCGAGACGCGACTTGATCAGCTCCTGCCTCCGGATTCTTGCGCCCCGACAAGTGTTCATAGTGCGATTCGTTGGAGCGTTTTTGCCGGCGGCAAACGCTTTCGCCCGATGCTGCTGCTGGCAACTGGACAAACCCTTGGCGCGCCAGCGGAGCAACTCGTTGACACCGCCTGCGCCCTTGAAATGATTCATACCTATTCGTTGATTCATGACGATCTGCCGTCCATGGACAACGACGATCTCAGGCGCGGTCGTGCGACCTGTCATGTCCGCTACGGCGAAGCCACGGCAATTCTCGCTGGCGATGCCTTGCAAACCCTCGCATTCGAAACAGTCATAAACGACAAACAACTGACAGCCGTAAAGCGTGTCGAACTAATTGCACAGCTTACCGGCGCGGCGGGCACGCCCTCGGGAATGGTTGCGGGACAGGCTTTAGATCTCGAAGCGGAAGCGCGCGCAGTTTCCGCGAGCGAGCTCGAACAAGTTCATCGTCTTAAAACAGGCGCCTTAATCATTGCCGCCGCACGCTGCGGAGCGATAATCGCCCAGGCATCCGAAGCTGAACTCGTAAGCGTTACGAGTTATGCCGCGCAGCTGGGGCTCTTATTTCAGATCACGGATGATCTGCTCGACTTGACCGCGACTGCAGAGACACTCGGCAAAACGCCAGGTAAGGATCTGCGTTCGGAGAAAGCTACTTATCCCGCGCAGTATGGCGTTGACGAGACACGTAAACATTTAGTGGAGGCGCATCAGGCTGCCTGCGCCGCGCTCGATGGTATTGATCGACCGGTAGGGCTGTTACGCGCGATAACCGATTATATTTCTCAGCGCGAGACTTAGTTTGGAGTAGGCCTTTAGGCGGGTCTTGTGGGTCGCGACGAAAAACCCGCCTGAAGGCGGTACTCCAAACACGGACTCGCAGTAGCCCAGACAGAATGCAATCACCATTAATCAAATGTCGATGAAGCACACATATATCTTCTTACTTGCTCTGGTTGCGGCGTCAGCGCTTTTTGCGGCTTGCCAGAAGTCTAATAAACCGGCAGTAGCATTCGACTCGTCCGCGTATCAGACTGAAATTCAGAAGTGGCAAACCACGCGTCTTGCCAGTCTCACGAAAGACGATGGCTGGCTCACGCTCGTGGGTCTGTTCTGGCTGAACGAAGGCGAAAACAAATTTGGCAGCGACACAAAAAATCCAGTGGTGCTGCCCAAAGATAAAGCGCCGGCAGTCGCGGGCTCGTTATGGTTGGAAAAGGGGCATGTGCGTTTGACTGCGCCGCGTGAATCCGGAATTTCGCTAAAGCCCAACGCTGATGCTGCTCAAACGAACCATGCGCCGATTACCGCACTCGATCTGAAAGACGACAACGACGACAACGGCCCGACCATTCTTAAGCTCGGCTCGCTACTCATCAATGTCGTGAAACGCGGCGAGCGCATCGGCGTTAGAGTCAAGGATACTGAAAGCCAAACGCGTCGCGAGTTTAAAGGGCTCGAATATTATCCGATTGATTCGAAGTGGCGGATCGAAGCGCGGTTTGAACCTTACCAGCCGCCGAAGATGATTCCAATCACCAATGTCTTGAGCATGACTGACGATGAAGTGTCACCCGGCGCATTTGCGTTTGAGATTGAGGGCAAGACCTATCGGATCGATCCGATACTGGAAAAAGGTGAGACCGATTTGTTTGTGATGATTGCCGACGACACTACCGGCAAAGAAACCTACGGCGCCGGTCGTTATCTTTACGTGAGTCCCCCCGACGCAAACAACAAAGTCGTCATCGACTTCAACAAGGCATACAGCCCACCTTGCGCATTCACGAATTACGCAACCTGCCCGCTGCCGCCACGACAGAATCATCTGCCCTTTCGCATTGACGCCGGCGAAAAGAAATACGCCGGAACCGTCCACTGAGCTTCGAGTACCGCCTTTGAGTTTGGAGTACCGCCTTTAGGCGGGTCTTTCGAATGGCGAATGAAAGACCCGCCTAAAGGCGGTACTCCAAACAATCAGCCCAGCCCGGCTTTCTTCTGCATTGCCTTCAAAGTTTCCGGAATGAATGCCGTTATGTGGTGGGTCTCTTCGTGCCCGTCGGCAAATGCCTGGTAAAGCGAAAAATCAGGGAGCGACAAGCAACTGAGCGGCGATTGAATGTTGTAACCGGTGTCGATGCCGATCGCGCTATGCGAGATATAGATGCCGTGACGGCCCACGCGTCCACGCAACGGCAGCAGCGGCGTCGGTGTATGGCCGAAGATGCATGGCTTGCCACGATAGTTTTTGTAAAACTCCATATCGCGCATCCAGAGCAGAGCCTGAGGCGCCGTATCTTTCGGATGCTTCACCAGATCAAGACCCGCGTGAACATAAATGGCGTAGTCGTCTTCGTGGTAATAAGGCAACCCGTGAAGAAAATCTAGTTGCTCTGCCGGCACACTGTTTTCAATCTCACTGCGCGCCTCTACGAGGTCATGCTCTTTAGTTATCGTGAGTACTTTCCCCGTGTACTGTTCGTAGGTCCGCTCGCCGCCGGTGACCGGCGTAATCCAGAGGTTGGCGCTGCCCTCGATGAAATCCAGCAGCATCTGTTCGTGATTTCCACGCAAACAAAGAACGCGTTCCGGATTCTCGCGTACCAGGTTCATCACCAGTGCTACACAACCAGGCGCATCCGGGCCCCTGTCGATCAGGTCGCCGAGGAAAACTAGTGTGTCCGAAGCTTCGTCCCGGGAAATCATCCCCAGCAGGCGACGCAGCTGTGCGTGACGACCGTGAACATCGCCGACAACGAAAGTTTTCATGCAGCCGTTCCTTTGCCTTGCCCGAGAGATGCTTTCACGCGATTCATCATTTCCTGGAAGCGCGGATCGTGATGGAGGTCCGCCCAGTTCGGATCAGCCTCGAACCAAAGATAATTGTCGTTGCCAAGGTTGATAGCTTTTTGGAGCCACTCCAGGGCCAACACCTGGCGGCCCTGCAGTAAGTAAGCTGAGGCGAGCCAGTAAGCAATGTCGTGATCAGATGCGGCCGCTAGTTTTACGCGTTCAGTTATTTGCTTGTTCGCCAGCTCATGCTTGCCTTGCGCGCTCAAGCAGGTCGCCAGAATCGGGCGGATACCATCCATCTGTGGGTGATGCTCCAAAACGTTCGTTAGAATCCGCTCCGCCTCGTCAACCTGGCCCCGATAATATAGTACGCGAGCGTGAAAAGTTTGCAGCAACGGATGATCGGGTTCAACCTGCACCCCATGTTCGATCGCCTCAAGCGCCTCATCGTAACGTCCCTGGTACATAAAGATGCGCGCCCGATGAAAACTGACTACCACGCGCTCGTTAGGATTCAACCGCACCATTCGTTCGAAACTTCGCAAGGCGCGATCGTAGTCGGCATCCAGACGCGCGAGATAGCCGGCCGTGAAATGAACGCCGACATCGTTGGGATACTCTTCGCGCAGCAGCTCGACTTCCTTACGCGCTTTCGGCTTCTGCCCATTGGTTATGTAGATAAAAACCATGTGCATGCGGGCTTCCAGCAACTTCGGATCGATAGCCAACGCCCTGTCAAACTCAGCCTGTGCCTTCTCATAATCATTGGCCTTGCCCAGACCCTTCAGCACCCGGTTGATGTAGCAACTCCCGAGGCCCGAATGCGCTAAGGCAAATTGAGGGTCAATCTCGGTGGCGTGTTCGAAGTGGTTGATAGCGGAGTCGAGATCGGCCTGGTCGATGGTGTGATAGATAAACTGGCCCATGCAATGGCGGCCTCGCAGGTATTCTTCGGAAGCTGCGGCGTCAATCGTCGAACCCTTTGCCAGGTTAACCTTTTCGTCCGGGCTGAGCTCGATGCGCAAGCCATCGACGATGTGCTGCACGATAATATCCTGGACCCCAATAATGTCGCTGGCGTCGGCGTCGATACGATCGCTCCAGAGAATCTCCTCGGTGCGCACGTCGAGCAGTTGCACCGTGACGCGCAGATGATCCTTCGCGCGCAGGAAGCTCGCGGTGAGAATAGCGTCGACATTAAGTTCACGACCGACGTCCCCCGGCTCAAACTGCTGTCCCTGGTATTTCACGATCACTGACGAAGGCCGGACCACGAGAGCGCGCACGCGTGCCAGCTCGGTGATGACAGCGTCGGCAAGCGAGAACTCGTAGAACGCAGTCTCGGGATCGCCTCCGAGGTTTTTAAACGGCATGATCGCTACACTGGTGCGTTCGCGATCGCTGAAGGTTGTCGGTGTCTCATCCGTCTCTTTCGATTCGGATGTATTACCAACGCGCCCGGAGACACCGCCCTGGAAGTCACCGCCAGTTATGCTTTTGAACCAGCGCTTAGCCTTCGCCATCGCGCCGCCACCGCCCAGGTGCCGGGGCGCGACCGGCAAACCGCTCTCGTCGATCGCGGCGCCCTTCATCGTCGCCAGATCGCGAACGACTGCGCGGAGATCGTCTCGAAACTGCGAAATCTGCTGGTACCGATCACGAGGATTTTTCTGTAGTGCCTTGTCGAGGATCTGCTGAACACGTTCGGGGACTGGATCAGGCCGCGCACTATTGATGGGAATCGGTTGTTCATGAAGCACTGCGTGCCTGACGTCGACGGCCGTCTTCCCTTTGAAGGGCCAGGTTCCCGTCAACATCTCATAAAGCAAAACGCCCGTGGAAAAGATATCCGCCCGCGAGTCGACGCGATCTCCGCGCGCTTGTTCGGGAGCGGCGTAGGTGGCAGTGCCGTAGGGTATGCCGACTTCCGTCAACTCGGTGTGATGAATGCCTGAAGTGCGTGCCGCATCTTCGTCCAACAGTTTTGCCAAACCGAAATCAAGTACCTTGGCCTGGCCCTGGCCCGTTACCATCACGTTGCCGGCCTTGATATCACGATGAATTATTCCCTGCGCGTGGGCCACGGCAAGCGCGTCAGCGACTTGAATTGCAATTGAAAGGGCACTCTCGAGCTGCAGTGGCTTCCCGTGAACAAGCTGCCGCACGTTGCGGCCGGGAATGTACTGCATGGCGATAAAGTGAATGCCGTTGATGGTGTTCAGGTCAAAAATCGTGCAGATGTTGGCGTGGTCCAGGGCAGAGGCGAGGCGCGCTTCGCGCTCAAAACGTTTGACGTTTGCTTCTTTGGCGACCAGTTCTTCCGGCAGGACTTTGATGACGACCGTACGGCCGAGTTTGGAGTCCACCGCGCGATAGACAGTTCCCTGCCCGCCCGCACCGAGCTTCTCGAGAATCTTGTAGTTCCCTAACGTTGATCCAACCATGAGGTGTTCGTTGATTACACCCTATTTAACTCCCAAGCCGTGGTAATCGCAACCCACTGGTTTGATGTTCGATAAGCTTTAGCTTGTCGTGTCGGGCGACAAACTGAAGGAAACGCTGATGAAGTTATGCATCGGTAGATTTGCCTTAGCCCGCGAAGCGGGCGACAGCCTATTTATTACCGTGACTTGCGGCGTTTACGCTATCGCACGCTCCGCGCGCTTGGATTTCATATTGGTCGCCAACCTGGGGTTCCGCTGCGCTCCACCCAGGCTTTACGCTTTCGCCCGCCCCGCGGGCTAAGGCAAATACAACTGATGATGAGCTTGATCAGAGATTCCTTCAGCTTGTCGATCGGGATCGACAAGCTAAAGTTTGTCGGACATTTTTTGGTAGTGCCCCACTACTCCCGGCGCGTTGTATTGCTCACGGGCAACCGTTATCTTGACCCGAGGATTCAAACCGAGCTGAACCCATGACACTTAAACGCTCACTCGCCATTTCCCTTCTGTGCATTGGAGTGATTATGGCTGCTCCTCCGGCGCTCCGCGCGCAGCTCAGCGAAAAAGAAAAACAGGAAAAAGAGGTAGAACGAAAACAACAGCTCGACCGAAAGACGTATGCGTTGGTTGATGAGATTGCAGGCAGCGCGCTCAGTCTTAAGTCATCGGACAATCGACTATACATTCTCACCGCAGCAGCCGATCTGCTCTGGGAACACGACCAGGCGCGGGCCCGCAGCCTGTTTTGGGACGTGCTGAATTCACTTACTGCGACGGCTTCAACACCTCGGCTGAACAATAAGGAACCGCGAACGCCAGAAGAGCAAGGTAAGGATCTCACTCGTTACTACGAAGCGCTCGGCCATAAGCAGGAATTGCTTCGGCTAGTGGCGCGCCGTGATCCGCAACTCGCACTCGACATGTTGCGAAGTTCGCGCTGGCCGCTGCCGGATTTGCCGCCGCAACTCAGGCGCACCGGGTTTGCGTTTACAGACGAGCAGGATCTGGAGCAACAAATCGCTGCAGAGGCGGCCGCGCGCGATCCGCAGAAAGCTCTGCAACTGGCGCGGGAAGGTTTGGCCAAAGGGCTTTCATTTCAACTCCTGGCACTGGTGTTTCGTTTGAACGAGAAAGACCAGGAGATTGCCGCGAAGTTTGCGCGCGACATCATCGATAAACTCCACGGACGCAACCTGGCCACCGATCCTTTTGGCGGACAAATTGCTATTTCGCTTTTAGCTTTTAGTCGAGAGATAGACGAAGAGAAGACTGCAAATCAACGACGCGTCCGCAGACTGAAACTTGATACCGAACAACGGCGCGACCTGGTGGACCTCATTACCAGCGCCGCCCTCACGGGTTCCGCAAACTCGAATCTGCTCTTTTCAATCAGCAACGTCATGGCCGAAATTCGCGAGTTCACACCCGAACGCGTTGTGCCGCTGCAGCGAAAGCTGGCGGCATTCGAGCAGACACTCAATTCCGATCAGAAATTGTGGAACAAGCACGATGCGTTGCGCGACAAGGGCACGCCCGAAGAGATCCTGAAGCTCGCTCAGATAGCCGGCGACGAGCGAGAGCAGCTGGAACGCGAGGCGATAGACCTGGCCGTTGTGCGTGGACGCGCGGACTCTTTGCGCCAACTCATCAATTCAGATATCGATAGCGAATCACGCCGCCGAAGTTTGCTTGACCGCCTCGACTCACAACAAATCGATCTGGCCATTCAGCGAGGGGACAGTGAGACATTGCAGAAGCTGTTGCCAAATATCAGGCGCAAGGAAGAATCCGCGCGCGCGATGGTTGAAATTGCCCTTACGCTCAATAAGCAGGGCAAACGCACGGAGGCGCTCGAACTGCTTCGCGACGCCGAGAGTCTGATCAAGTTTGATTTGACAAGCGAAACTCAGACCAACGCTTTGCTGGGAATGGTACTGGCTTACGCCCTTATCGATCCGCCAAAAGCTTTTTCGATCATAGAACGCACAATTGATCGCGCGAACGACGACATCGGCAAGGCCCTGCTACTCGACAAGGTTTTTAACAGCGGGCTGATTCAAAAGGGCGAGATTAAGCTCCACAACTCGCAAATTCTTCCGGCGGAATTCATTATCTTCCGCTATGGCAAGGGCATCGCCGCGCTGGCGAATGCGGATTTCGATCGCACAAAAGCCGCAGCCGATCGCTTCGATCGCAATGAGCTGCGGCTCCTGGCACGTCTACTTCTCGCACAGGCGCTCTTGCAAAAACCCCAGAACGAATAGCCCGGTTTGCGCCGGCGCCGGATCTGAAGGACCGCCGTCACTCCGCTGACAGTAACCTGCTATGCCGCAAACGGAGCGAAGAAAATTTAGCCGCGGATTTGCGCGGACGAAGCGCGGATCTGAACAAAATTGGGCAGTGAACGTTGAGTTAGAACCCTCTCTTTGCTGTTTCAGATCCGCGTTTCAGCCGCGTAAATCCGCGGCTACTTCTTCCTAGTTCGCAATCCCCATCTGCCAAAGCATGTAGGCGTAGTCAAATGCGACCTCGTGCAGAAAGTCGTACCGGCCCGATGAACCGCCGTGGCCGGCGCCCATGTTTACTTTCAGCAGCAACGGATTTTTGTCCGTCTTCAGATCGCGCAAACGCGCCACCAGCTTTGCGCCTTCCCAGTAAGGCACCTGGCTGTCGTTCAGTGAAACCTTCACCAGCATCGATGGATAGTCTTTAGCAGCGACGTTGTCGTAGGGGGAGTACTGCCTCATGTAATCGTAGGCAGGCTTCTCGTTGGGATTGCCCCACTCGATGTACTCGCTCGTAGTCAATGGCAGCGAGGCATCGAGCATGGTATTGAGCACGTCGACAAACGGCACCTGCGCCACGACCGCCTTGAAGAGATCGGGACGCATGTTTGTGACGGCGCCCATCAATAAGCCACCCGCACTGCCACCCTGAATCACGAGACGATCGCTCGAAGTGTATTTGTTCTTCACCAGGAACTCGGCGCTGTCGATGAAGTCGGTAAACGTGTTTATCTTCTTCATCATGCGACCGGCTTCACGCCACTCTTCACCGAGCTCACCACCGCCGCGAATGTGCGCGATGACGTAAATCACACCGCGATCGAGCAGACTTAAACGGTTTGGACTAAACGTCGGCGCGATGGAAACGCCGTAAGAGCCATAGCCGTAAAGCAGCAGCGGCGCCGAGCCATCGAGTTTCGTGCTGTTGCGATAAACCACTGACAGCGGAATTTTTGTGCCGTCTTTCGCGATGGCAAAGAGACGCTCTGACTTGTAATTGTTTCGGTTAAATCCGCCCGGCACCTCAGTCTCTTTCAACAGTGTGCTCTTGCCGGTGCGCGCGTCGTAGTCGAATACGGAGCTCGGAGTTACGAGCGATTGGTAGTTATAACGAATGACACTGGTGTCGAACTCGCGGTTTTGGGCCAGCGCCGCTGAATAAACAGGCTCCGGAAACGAAACGGATTGCAGCTTGTTTTTCTTGAAGTCGAGTACTTCAAGTTTCTGTAAACCTTTCTCCCACTCTGAAAGAACCAGGTGATCCGCAAACAGGTCGATGTCTTCGACCTTCACGGTCGGACGATGCGCGACCAGCTCCTTCCAGTTTGCCTGCGACGGATTTGAAACCGGCGCGGTAACCACACGAAAATTCTTGGCAGCCTTGTTCGTGCGAATGTAGAAAAAATCGCCCCGGTGATCGACGTTGTACTCGTGATCGGGTTCGCGCGGGCTGATGATCTTCAGTTCAGCGGTCGGATTGTCTGCCGGCAGATAACGCCATTCCGTTGACGTCTTGCTTTCAGAACCGAGCAGGATCACGGCTTTGTCACGCGAACGACCGGCGCCTATGTCGAACAGTTCGTCCTTCTCTTCAAAGATCAGGTCAGTTTTGTCGCTTCCTAACTGGTGACGGAAAAACTTGTCAGAGCGTTTTGTGACTGCATCTTCGGTGGTGAAGAAGATCGTTTTGTTGTCGGTAGCCCAGGCGATACCGCCAACTCGCTCAAACATCTCGGGAAGCGTTTGGGCGGTACGCAGGTCTTTGATTTGAAGTTTGTATTGCCGATAACCGGTAGTGTCGGTCGAATAAGCGAGTAGGTTGCCGTCGTCACTCGGCACAAACGCGCCGACGCTGAAAAATTTCAGACCCTTCGCCATCTCATTCTGATCAAGCACCACTTCTTCAGGCGCATCCAGGCTGCCCTTTTTGCGGCAATTGATTGGATACTGCTTACCCTGCTCGGTGCGCGAGTAGTAAAAATAATTACCCCAGCGATAAGGAACCGTGACGTCGGTTTCTTTTATGTGCCCGACCATTTCTTTGTAAAGTTTGTCCTGCAAGGCGGCGGTGGGCTTCATCATCGCTTCGGTATATGCGTTCTCCGCCTCGAGGTGCGCGATCACTTCCGGGTTCGTCTTCTCACGCAGCCAGAAGTAGTTATCGATCGTCGTGTAGTCATGAATCTTGGTCGTCTTGGTTTTCTTTTCAGTCATCGGTGGTCGTAATGAATTTGAATCGGAATTTGATTGTGCGATGCCGGTGAGTCCGGCCGCTGCAACTGTGACAAAGAGCACGAGCAGACGCAGTAAGCAGTTTTGGTTTCTCATCATCTCAGGGACCTCGGTTGGAAAGTTTGATGGGGAGACAAACTCAGGGCAGGACCAACAAAACTCGGTTAACGGCGCACGGCCATTAGTCGGAAACTGTTCAACCACGCGGCGGATCGCCCCAGCCCGACATCTTGTATTTCCCGTTTTCAATGATGCACGGCACGGTCAAATCGCCGTTTGAGAAGCTAAGCATTTCCGCCCGACGCGTGCGATTGTTTTGCGCGTCGTAATCAGTAAAAGCCACACCGTGGGCGTTGTAGTAATCACGGGCTTGCTGGCAATAAGGGCAGCCCGGTTTCGTATAAATAACTATCGACAATCGATCACCTCCGCGTGCCGCTCATTTTAACAACCTACTGGCAAAGATGCTAAGCGGCAGGCATAGAAGTAGTGGGCGGCTTCCAAATAAGTGTCCGACAAACTTTCAGTTTGTCGTCACACGACGAGCTAAAGGAAACTCTGATTAAGTTATTCATCGTTAGATTTGCGTTAGCCCGCCCCGCGGGCTCAGGCAAATCCACCCATGAATACCTTTGTCAGTCTTTGCTTTAATTTGTCATCGCCACACGACGAGCTAAAGCTTATCGGACACGAACCTGATTCACTAACTGCTACCCACAGCTATTCTTTTCAGAAACTGAACCGCTATACTTTCGGCGATGAGCGAGCAGAGTAGCAAACTTGGGGTTGCTGTCTTCGACGATGAGCTTCTCGATCCGTATGAACGTCTCGTCAGCATCGACGTGCTTGGCCATAAAGTCGAGGTGCCGGAAAACAATCGAGTGCTGCGCTGTTTCCAGTTCCTTTCACTGAAGACGATTTCTTACGGCGACTTTTGCTGGAACGGTGAGTGTACGAACTGCCAGGTCTGGTATCACACGCGCGAAGATTCTGAGCAACCGGACAAGCCGGCGCTCGCCTGCCGCCTCGAAGTGATCGAGGACATGACCATCACTTCGATGAGCCCATTCATCAAGCTCGAAGGGATAACGGAACCTCAGGGGGAAAAGGCGAACGGATAACTCGCCGCCCTATCCCCGGTTCTTGTAACGCAAACTGTTAGTTTGCGTCCGCGCTGAATATATCCATCGCAAACTAACAGTTTGCGTTACGAACTAGTCAATTGCGCCGAGCGTCGCGCCGATCGTGACGATAGTCTCGCACATCGCCTCTTCGATCGCGTCTATCACCCCTAAGTTCGCGACCGTCGGACCTGATCTCTCGCGTGTCGGCCAAAACCTCTCGCCGGTCAGCCCGCAATTCCTGAGGCGACGCCCCTGCCCTTCTGTCCTGTCGATACTCGCGCACATCACGCCGGCGCTCCTGCGAGTCGCCGCGAATTTCGCGTCTATCAACGCGCACCTCGCGCGTGTCGGCCCTGATCTCGTGTCTGTCTGCTCGTAGCTCTGCGCATTCAGAGGGTTCGAAGCGACAGCGATTCGCGTCCTGGGCGAATACGTGGCCGGCAAGACCCGCGATTGCGATCGCAACCGCGAACATTGTTCGTAAAAATGCTTTCTTCATTTGCTCTCCTCCTATGTCTCTGGCGGTTTTTAGTTAGCCCTGGTGGAGGAGACACACGTCCGGAGCGTCCGCGCGGCGCGCGCGGCTATGAATCGTGTGCACTGGCTTAGGAAACTTCCTCGCTGCAGGTTTAGACGCGACGTCGTTTCGCGTGGACGAGATCTTTTCGACGAAAAGTTTTACTCAATATTTCGGCACACTCGGATCGACGTCATTCGACCACGCGGTGATGCCGCCGGTGAGGTTCATCAGTTTTCCGGTAAACCCTGATCGTTGTAGCGCCTCGATCGCCCGTGCGCTGCGTCCGCCCATTTTGCAGTGAACCACTGTTTCGCGATTGGGATCGATTTCAGACATTCGATTCAGCACTTGCGCCAGCGGAATGTGAACCGTGTTAGGTATGCTGGCTACAGCCACTTCGTTTGGCTCACGCACATCGATTATTTGCAGGTCGTCGCCATTATCCAGCCGCTGTTTCAACTCAGTCGCAGTAATTTCGTCCATCCGTTCCTCCATCTTTCGCATTGTCGATTTGCGATTGCCGATTGCCGATTTATTCTATCGCCAAACGCACAATTGGCAATCGGCAATCCCATTGCCCGTCATATTTCTCGTCCTTCGCAATATCAGATAGACTGTCGGCTTACACGACTGGCCCTTCCACTACTTAAGGAGTTCCTCAATGCATTTTGAGTTTTATCATGCCGGACTCGACGACACTCCGAAGTTGTCTGTTGATGGCACAGTGTCCAACAGCATTCACTTTTCCCACTGGGAAGGCAATGAAACGCCGCCCGAACTCAAGGCGGATACATCAACCGAGATCGCGACAAATCTTGTCGGTTCGCCCGACCGCGATAAATTAACGCGCGGCATTGAACTGGTAACGAATAATCATTTTGATACCGACGGCATCCTTTCTGTTTGGACTGTCTTAACCGGCGAGCGCGCGCTCGAGTTACGCGATCGACTAATTCCCGCAGCCGAGGCTGGTGACTTTTCCGAGTTCACTAACGAAGATGCAGTGCGCGCCAGTATCGTAATTCAGGGTTCAGATCAGCCGAATCCGAACGAAGACCTCGGCTCGCCACTCGCTTACCAACTGGCTGGAATGAATGTTGATGACGCTCGCGCTTATGAGTTGGTGCTACCGGAAGTCGAACGCGTGTTGACCAATATTGGCGCCTACGAAGCACTCTGGCGAAGCGCGTGGGAGAAAATCGCGATCGCGCTCGACAGTTTCGCGCGCGGTAGTTCGACCGTGAAAAACTTTGGCAATGTCTCGCTCGTCACACTCGCGCCCGAAGTCTTCAGTTCCTCAGGATTCAATCCCACGCGTCATGCTGCGCCATACACGGCAATTTCGCATTACGCAAAAGGTGAAGTTTTTGTAATCGCCACTCCGTTTGCAAGTGGATGGACTTATCGCATTGACTATCCCTATTACTCCTGGGCGGAGACGGTTGTGCGGCCGAAAATAATGCGACGCGATTGGACGAAGCTTTTGGAAGGGCTCAATGAAGCGGAGCGCAATAAGTTTGGCTCGTGGAAACTCGATAATGGTGAGATGACTTCGGCCGTGAAGTTTCTGGGGACCGACGGCAAACTCGCCGCTTCGACAGTGACACCGGAAGCGGTCGCAAATGCAGTCAGCGTCGGGTCAACCTCGCACCAGGCGAGCTTGGCGGTTGGTTAGTTCTTGAGTGCAGCGCGCGCATGCATGACGTGATAATCATTGGCGCCGGGCCGGCAGGTCTCACGGCGGCGTTATGGTGCGATGAACTCGGCCTCGACACGCTTGTGCTTGAACAGCAGGAGCGAACCGGCGGCCAACTAAATTCCATCTACGGACCCATAAATAATTATCCGGGCCTGGCTGCCGCGAATGGTCGTGAGTTCTTTGCTGAATTCGCCTCGCGCGTCGATGCTGCCGAATTCGATATCTGGACGGGCGCCGAAATCGACACCATCAGCCTCAAAACGAAAAGAATGCGTTTGCGCAGCGGTGAAGAGCTACAGTCCGTTTCGATTATCATCGCGACTGGGGTTAGACGCAGACAACTTGGTATTCCGGGCGAGACCGAGTTCGTCGGTCGCGGAGTGATGGAGTCAGCGAGCAGAGACCATACTCAGTTTGCGGGCAAGGACGTTTGTGTAATCGGCGGCGGCGATGCTGCTGTTGAAAACGCACTGATCCTCGCTGATGTTTGCCCCACTGTGACTTTGGTTCATCGAGGCCGAACCTTGCGAGCCCGACCGACGCTGGCTCAGCAGATTCAGGGACGTCATTGCATCACGGTCTTTCCGGAGTCAGTGGTTACAAGAATTTTAGGCGGCGACCACATTGAGGCGGTTGAGATTCGGCGCAAGGAAGCGTTGCAGCCTTTTCAAATGGCAGTGCAGGGCGTTGTGATTCGCATCGGCGTCGAACCAAACATTGACCTGTTCCGGGATGAACTGCAGTTGGATGAAGGCGGCTACGTTGTTGTAAATAACAGTCAGGAAACTAACGTAGCAAACGTCTTTGCGGCGGGAGATGTCGTCAGTCCATTAGCGCCGACAATAATCGGCGCGGCAGGCGATGGCGCAACCGCCGCGAAAGTGCTCGCGTCTCGCTTGAATGCAAAGAGATGAGTTAATCGCGGGCCTGTGACAATTATGAGAGCGCCGTACACCGAAGGTCACATAGCGGCTTACCCGGTTGAATACATTGCGGGAATCGACTTGTACAATGCCGGTGAGTTTCACGCGGCACACGATGTTTGGGAAGAACGCTGGATGGGCGAAGTTGGCCCGCGCGAAAAATTGTTTCTGCAGGCGATGATCCAGTCAGCGGTCGCTTTCCATCATTTGGAGATCGGCAGGCCGGGCGCCGCGCGTCAAATGTACACTCGGGCGAAGGAAAAATTTGCCAGCCTCGGTACAAATGTTTTCATGTCGCTTGACCTCGACGATTATCAGTCGCAGCTTGATCTGGCACTGTCGTGGTTACTCACCGTCGCTGATCCGAGAGAGCTGGAGCAACCGGATTTTCCAGTTCCTAAAATATCGCTCTTAAGCGAAATCACCGCGTACGATTAGGAGGAGCTTTGCCAATCGTCAATCACATCAGAATGTCGCTGCTCGCGAGCTGGCTGGCAATGGCGATCTATTTCAGCGCAGTAGTGGCTCCAAGCGCTTTCGGAGTACTGCGGTCGTTTGGCCTTACAAACGCGAGCGAAATTGCCGGCTCAGTGGTTACTCGGAATCTTTACGCGGTTAACGTTAGCGGTTTGATCTTGAGCCTGCTATTGCTGGCCAGCTCATTCGCCGTGCAGAAATATTACGTGCGCGCTGCCTTCCTTTTGCACAACGCGCTACTGCTGGGAATCGCGCTGCTGACCGCTATCGGCGAATGGGTGATTGCCAGCCGCATGCGTGGTTTGCGCGCAGCCATGCAGGGACAAATTGATTCGGTGCCGCTTGATGATCCCAACCGGGTGGCGTTCGCCGCGCTGCACGGCTATTCTGTGACGGCTCTTAGCGTCGCGATGGTGGCGGCGCTGATCGCAGTTTTTATTATGATCTGTTCGCGTGAGAAAACTGATGTAACTGCTTTCGAATAATTCAATCAGGGAGAGATTCACACCTTGGAAACGATTGAGGATATTGAGGACTGGCGCCAACAGTTTTCAGCTTGGCAAAGAAACGGCGGCAACGACGACGTTTCCAAATATCCGTTTGTAAAAAACAAGCGCGCCCCGTTTGCACCGGCGCGGCGTGCCTTACCTATGCTTAAGCTGGCGCTGATATCTTCGGCCGGCGCTTACCTCGACGGCACCGCTGCGTTTGATACCAACGCATCCGCCGGGGATCTAAGCTTTCGTGAAATACCCGCGCAGATCGAAGCTGAGGATCTGAAATTTTCGGCGCGCGGCTATGACCCGGCCGCGGTCGAGAGCGATCAGAATTCCTTGTTGCCGATCGATCGGCTGCTTGAGTTTGAAAATAACGGCATCATCGGTCAACTCAACTCCGTATTTTGGAGTTGCTGCGGATTCATTCCCGATGCCGGCAGACTGGTTGACGAAATGATTCCGGCGCTTATCGAACGCATAAAGCGTTATGAGGTGCAGGCAGCCCTGCTGATCCCGGCATCGCGTTTATGTCATCAGTCCACTTCACTAATAGCCCGCGCGCTCGAGGCCGCAAACATTCCGTCCATGATGCTTGCTGTTGATCAGGAAGTGATCACAAGCGTGCGACCACCAAGGGCCGCGCTATACGATGGCACCCTTGGCGCGGTTGCGGGAATGCCGAACTTTCCGGAACACCAGCGAAGAATCCTTGATGAGGCCCTACGTTTGATCGAACCAATGGATCAACCCGGCATACGTCAACTGACCGTCGCTCTGGAGAGTCAGGTTGAAGAAGCCCGCGGCGAACGCTGAGCCCTCCGTATTTGTGAAGAAAAGCCGCCTCATCCTGGCCACGCTCGTTCTGTTTGCGGTCCCTATTCTTTATTTGTTGTTCTGGCCCGTGCCCATTTCACCGCAAGCCTGGTCACCGTCTGCGGCGCCCACACTAACGGGTGAATATCAGCAGAACTCCACGCTGGCTAACACCACACGATTGTCACTGGGAACGGAAGGTCAAGGCCCCGGCAATGGTTATGCGCCTGAGGACGTCGCGTTTGACGCAACGGGACGCATTTACGCAGGCCTTGATGACGGCCGCATCATACGTTTAGCCGCTGATGGAACGAACCCTGAGACCTTTGCCAACACACACGGGCGTCCACTTGGCCTGGCATTCGATCAGGAGGGCAACCTGATCGTTGCTGACGCGACTAAGGGTCTATTGTCGATTGCTCGCGATGGTTCGATAGCAGTGCTGACGACCGAAGCGGACGGCCAAGCGTTTGGTTGTACCAATGATCTCGACGTTGCCGCAGACGGAACAATCTACTTCACTGATGCTTCGAGCAAGTTTCCACTGACACAATTCACCGATGACCTTCTTGAGCATGGCCCCAACGGACGTTTGCTGGCCTACGATCCCAAGGCAAAGACGACGCGAACGATACTGAGCGACCTCGCGTTTGCAAATGGTGTGGCGGTTAGTCCTGACCAATCGTTCGTTTTGGTGGTGGAGACAGGAAAGTATCGCGTGCATCGAGTCGCATTGAACAAACAAACCGCAGCACAAAATGATCCTCAGCTTGCCGGTGACACTCGTGATTTAGAGATCTTCATTGACAACCTGCCAGGCTTCCCCGACGGCATCTCTTCTAACGGCAAAGACAGATTCTGGCTGGCCCTCGTTGCCCCCCGAGATGCCGTACTGGACAAGCTGCTGCCGCATCCGTTTCTGAGAAAGATTGTGGCGCGGATTCCGAAGAGCCTGCAGCCAACTCCAAAACGCTATAGCTTTGTGCTGGGACTTGATTTGAACGGCCGCGTCGTCGACAACCTGCAAAACGGTTCGGCCGATTGCTACGCAGAAATAGCAAATGCCGTCGAACACGACGGCACTCTTTACTTCGGAAGCATCGGCGAAAGCACCATTGGGCGCTTCCCGCTTTCAACGCACTGACGCGCACGCGTTGGCTTGCCAGGCAATACCCGCGAGTACGCGTCGAACGCAGAGCGCGGCATGTCCAGGACCCGCCGTTTCTGCCACAAGTGTTTTTTAGTTTTGGAGGGACATTGGGGAAAGTGATATAAGGCAACATCATGCCGAGAAAAACAAAGACTCTCACGACTACCAAGCAACGAAATAAAACAACCCAATCAAGGGCGCTTACCAAGCGGAAGCAAGGCCTTATAGAGCGGGTGATGGAGCTGCCAACGCTCTGTTACATCGAGAAGGACGCAATTGTTTTCAGGATTGAGGATCTAGCGTTCTATGACATATCTCTCTCGCAGTGCGACAGCTACGACAAGATTCTCGGTTGGCAGGTACTGCTAAGCGCCAAGAGGTGGGTCGATAACGACATCTTGTTCCGGTTTACAACACTGGCGTGTGACCATCACAAGCTGCCAATTACCTTTCCGTAAGGCTACCGTAGAGTCACGGTGGTCATCGCAAAACATTCAGTCGGTTTTTGCGTTGGCAATTAGTCCAGCGTTCTGGAACCAAGAGCTAGGTTAAGCAATCCAAAGTAAAGGAGTCCCACGTTATGCCCAAAACTATGCAAGAGCTTTCTGACAACTTTGCGGAGCGTATAAAGCAACAAGCAGAAAGCTGCTTCATTGAAGAAGAATTCATCGTTTTCAAGTTTTGGGAGGACAACACCTACGAAGTCCCGCTTGCAGAGTGTGACTCGTACAAGAGAATTCTCCAATGGCAACTTCATTTGTCCGAGAAGCAATGGATCACGATGGAAACGCTGATTGGATTTACCATCCTTGCTTGTGACCACCACCAGCTACCCATCTTTCCTTGATCCACAATTCTGCGTCGCCGCATTTGTCGCAGAGGGTTTGGGAATAGTGAAGTGCCGCAATTAGAATACGGCGTCCAGCACGACTTCGGTCGACACGATGTTAGTTATCATCTCGCTAATTTGGGAAAAGTCGAACGGCTTACCGATGATGCCGTTTACCAATTTGTCTTCACCCGGCGGCGGTTGAGTGCCCGGCCCATAACCGGTTACCAACACCACGTTCATCTCCGGCCAACGTTTGCGAATCTCGCGGCTGGTTTCCCACCCATCCATCTCCGGCATGGCCAAATCCGTAAACACAAGATCGCAGGGATTGGCGGCCAAAGTCTGCAACGCGTTTTGTCCGCTTTCTGCCATCACCACTCGATGACCCATTACTTCGAGCATGTCCGCGAGAGTTTCGCGAACAGAAGGTTCATCATCGACGACCAGAATCGCAAGCGAGGGCACATCAACTGCCGCCGGAGAATTTTCGCCCGATCCAGACTCCGGCATGACGGCGGGAAGTTGAATAGTAAAGACGGTTCCATTGCCAATCTCGGAAGTAACGCTAATCATTCCTTCATGGCGCTCAATGATGCTGTAACTCACCGACAAGCCCAGACCCGTTCCCTGCGCGCCTTTAGTTGTATAAAACGGATCGAAGATTTTTTGTCTCACGTCTTCGGGCATGCCGCAGCCGGTGTCTGCAAACTGCAGTCTTAACGGACCGTCGTCGGACTTACAACTAATTGAAAGCCGCCCACCTTCCGGCATCGCGTCAACCGCATTCACGATCAGGTTAACGAACACTTCACGCAACTCGGAGGCGGAACCCAGGGTGAACTGGCGAGGCTCCGCATCCAGCACCACGTCGTAATCGAGTCCGCGCAGGCGTGCTTCGTTCTGCCAACGCGTACGAGTAATTTCAATCGCATCGTTCAGCAAGCCGGCGACTTCGAGTATCTCGAACTCTTTGGCCGGCGATTTCCGCGCAAACGTCTGGATACGCCTGACCGTCGCAGCGGCGTCCTCGGCAGCGGTTTGAATGATTTCAATGTTTCGGACCAACGCGTCGTCCTGGGTTTGACGTCGCAAGAGTTGCGCTCGGCCCAGGATGGCCGCCAACGAATTGTTAAAGTCGTGGGCCACGCCCGACGCCAGTTGACCAAGAGCGCGCAACTTGTCAGCCCGCGCGGCGCGTTCCCGTTCCTCTTTCTGTTCGGTAATATCGCGAGCGATACCCAGCACGCCGGTCGTTCGACCCTCCACTACCAGCGGCGAATTGTCGACGCGTGCGTAGCGAAGCTTTCCATCAGCAGCGAAATAGCGCATCTCGTAAGTCTGAGATTGTCCCTCGAGCGCGGTTTGTAATTTCTGACTCACCAGTTCGCGATCGTTTTCGTAAACGAGATCACACACGCGCTGACCAATTACTTCTTCACGCTTGAGACCAAGCGCTTCCTGAGTGGCGCTGTTGCTCCACTTGAAACAACCATCCATATCGACCGCATAAATCGACTCGCGAGCACTTTCGAGAATGTTTGTCAGCAGCGACTGGTGTTCGCGCGCGACCGCCTGCACTTTCCGTAACTCTGAAAGGTCGCGAGCGGTACAAACAGCGGCCGTAACCACACCATGTTTGTTGACCACGGGCTCAATGGAGACGAGGATTGGACGGTTCAGTCGATCCGGTGTGACCTCAATTGTCACACTGCGTCCTTCCTCGATTGCGCGTTCCACCACACAGGTAGAAGCTTCGGACGTAGTGCGCAGCACCTCACAGCACCGGCGACCCAAAAGGGCCCGCGGATGCGACGCCTCCATTGCGGCGCCGGCGCGATTCACACGTTTAAGTCTACCCGCTCGATCGAAAATGAAGATGCCATCGGACATTGCGTCGAAGGTGGTCTCCCATTCCGATTTCGCCTTGGCCACCATCTCGAACAACTCGGCCTGCGCCATACCGATTGCCAGGCGTTCCGCAACCGATTGTACGAGCGACAATTCATCGTCGGTCCAACTACGCAGGCGATCAGTTTGGTGAATGCAGAGCACGCCGCGGAACAGGCCTTTCACGATTAACGGATAAGCGACCTGCGACCGAACGTCGAACATATTCGCGTGTTGTTTCACCGCGGCACACACTTCAGGAATGGACTCGTTGAAGTCGAGGGAGTCCCTTATCACCAGCGGCTTCGTCATTTTCAACAGCTGTTGCCCGACCGGATCATCGTAATTCGCATCGAAGTTGCCGATCGTTTTGCAGCCCGCCGCCAGATATTCATGCGTTACCGGCGAAATTGGATTATCGGGATCGTACAAGTGCAGATGAACTCGCGATGCGTCGAGCGCGATACCAAGTTCGCGGGTGGCGGTATTCAACACGTCCGACAGGCTAAGTGACGCGCGAATGGCCATCGTCACATTGTTAACAAGTACCTCGCGTTTTGAAGTGGCCTCGGCTTTTTGAAACAGTTCAGCCTGGCGAATTGCGATGCCGGTTTGATCGGCTACAGCTTTCGCAAGCGCAATGTCGGCGTCGCTCCAGTTCCGGATTTCGCGCGTGGTAGACAACGCAAAAGCAGCCGTCACTTCCTCACCCACGCGAATCGCGACATACATGATTGAGCGCACGTCAGCCTTCGCTAGAATTCGACTATAGATATCCGCGATCCGCGGCTCGGCTGCGGCATCATTGAAACAGAGCACACCATCTTCGTTGAGTGACGCAACCAAACTTTGTAAATCTCTTAATTCGAAGTTGTCGGCGGCTGGCAAAATTCCTTCAGCGTGATATTCCGCGACGTTTCGCGCATGACCTTTGGCATCATCCTTGATGAAGAGCGAACAGCGATCGGCGTTCAACTGCGCTCCCAGTTCGTTCACGGCAGTGGTAAATATTTCTGAACTATCCAACGAGCAACGAATCGCCTGCGAAATCCGGTTCGTCATTGCTTCGCGTCGGGCCTGCTTCGCCAGGGCCTCCTCCGATCGGGTACGATCCGTCAGGTCCCGGCCGATGCCCTGCACGCCAATCGGTTTTCCGTCGTGATAAATCAGGCGGGTGCTGACCTCGAGCCGAACGCGTCGCTTGTCCTTCGCCATGATTTCAAGTTGATAGACTGTCGACACCTTATCGTCGGTCTTCTGCGCAATCATTTGGCGCGCGATGCTGACGTACTCGGGTGCGAGTACATCAACGATATTCATTTGCAATGCCTCTTCACGAGAGTAGCCCGTGGTTTTCTCGCCACTCCGGTTCAGTGAGGTAAAGTTTCCGGTGAGTGTGTGCGTGTAAATAATGTCGTTCGCGTTTTCAAAGAGCTCACGATACCGGTGTTCGTTCTCGCGCAAAGCTTCCTGTACTTTACGATTCTCAGTAATGTCTGTAGCCACGCCGATAACTCCGGCAACGTTGCCGTGCTCGTCAGTCAAAGGCGAGTAACGCGTCTCAAAAGATAAATCTCCAATGGCTACAGTCTCTGAAAAAGCTTCGCCGGCGAGCGCCCGACGGACCTGTTTCAATGCCTCGTGGTTATCCGCGTAAACTTCAAAAACGGAACGGCCAACGAGTTCACCCGGGGTGAGTCCCAGAGCTTTTAACCCCTCGCCTTCAGACAGTGTGAAGAACCCATCCAGATCAAGGGAGAAAATGATCAGCGAAGCACTGTCCACCACGACGCGCAAGCGTGCTTCAGTTTGTTGCAGCGCTTCTCTTCCCCGGCGACGATCAGTCAGGTCGCGAATCACTGCCTGCACCGCGCGACTGCCGTTCAACATCAGAGGTATGGTGGTGACTTCGACATTAATAACTTCGCCATTCAGCTTTACATGCTTCTGTTCTACCGGTGCTTTTGGAACACCTAATTCTTCCACCTCACGAATGCGTTTTTTAACAATTTCGTAGCTGTCCGGATGAACTACGTCCAGCACCGAACGTCCGATCAAGTCTCCCGGCGCTTGCGCGCCCCACAACCGTTCAGCCGCGGGGTTCACATAAACAAACTTTCCCTCGCTCTGCACCACGATGGCTTCAGGCGAAAGCTCAACCAGGCGTCGATAGCGTTCTTCACTCTCTTTTAGAGCTGCTTCCGCGTGCTTTTGTTCGGTGACATCACGAATCACGCCGCGAATACCAATCGCGTCGCCTTTCCGGTTGCGTTCGATCGTGATCACGCCTTCGAGAAATTTACCGTTTTCCTGGGCGTCCTCAAGAACGTAGGTCGAGCGCAGTGGAGAATCTGTTGCCGCTCGGCGAGTCTCCTCAATGTCTCGAGCGGCGGGCTCCTCTCCGATCAAACTGCTGAGGTGCGCACCAATGAGTTCTTCCGACTTACGACCAAAGAAGCGAGCGCCGGCGGCATTGATACTGGTGATCCAACCATCCATGTCGCGCGTGTAGATGATGTCACCAGCGTCTTCGACGATTCCGCGGTAATGTTTTTCGACCCGACGGCGCTCAGCCAGTTTCGCGACCTTGACGAGCAGCTCTTCATTGCGGAAAGGCAAGTTGAGGTATTCGTCGGCTCCGGCAGTCCAGCCTTGCACACTATCCTCGACGGCGTTTCGCAATCCACTGATCAGAATTACGGGAACATCAGCCGTGCGTGCGTCTGACTTGATACGTCGGCACAACTCGAGACCGTTCAGCACAGGCATCAACACGTCGCTAATGACAACGTCGGGCGCGAATGACTCGACCAGCGGCAACGCTGCGCCACCGTCAGCCGCGCACATCACTTCGTACCCGGCGCCTTCGATTATTTCTGCGAGTAAGGAACTGATTCGCGGATCATCATCAACGATCAGTACTCGACACTTTTCTGACGACGGTTTGATCATCTAATTGGAGACTAATTTTGCGAACTGAGTTGGGATTGGGCTATGAGTGCTTTGCCTTACCCTGAAGCTGAAAGGAGATTCCCTGGACTAACGTTCGGCGAGGCGGTCCAAAAAACCGCAGGCGGAGTATAACAAAGTTGGCCGCGGTTTGTCACAAAATTGTTCGGCATTTATTGGATAGAAGCCAATAAAAGCGAGGCGTTTAGGGGTAGGTGCGTCTCAGGCCCGGGTTTTCCGGCTCCGCAGATTTAGCAAAATAGCCGGGACGATAGTTCAGGCGAGGCTTTTGTTTTCGCAGCTCAGGCTGAACCACCTCGATTTGAATACGTCGATAAGATCCGTCGCGCGCCTTGTTTGTGGGTGAGTAAGCAATTAAATACTGCTCCCTGAGGTCACGCTGAATTTGCGCGAATGCGTTCCGCAATTCGCTCTCATTGCGCGGAAAATAGGCACGCCCACCAGTCTGCTCGGTTATCTTTTGCAGCTTGCCGGCATCAACGCCACCTTGATAACTGTCGCCAATTCCGATTGCGTAGATTAGTGCGTCGGCCTTCTGTGCACGTTCTACCGCTTCGTGCATCTTGACCTGGCTGCTCGTGTCCTCTCCATCTGTCAGCAGAATGATTGTACGCCGCGTGTGATCAGCGGAAATGGCGAGTAGCTCGTTTGACGAAGCCCAAACCGCGTCCCAAATCGCGGTCGAGCCTGCCAGCATTTGGTTGGTATCAGAAATGGGAGGCGTGCCGCCGACCACAACTCCGCCGCCGATATACCCCGAGGGTGGAATAAACTCGACGCGATCGATCGCGCGTCGAACGCGTTCGAGGTTGCCGGTGAATCCCTGTTCGAGCGTTACCTCGCCGGTGAAGGAAACGATTGCCGCTTCGTCCTTATCGGGGCGCATTACGGCTTCAACGAAAGCCCGCGCCGCCGCTTTCTCGTCCGGCAGTGTGCGTTCTTCGGAGCGGCTGGTGTCGATCAGAATCGCAATTGAAAGCGGCAGGTCCAGGTTCTGTTGGAAAGTAGAAATCTCCTGCGGCTGCCCATCCTCAAGAATGCGGATGTCTTCTTTTTTCAGGTTGTTGATAAATCGCTTATTACTATCTGCCGCGGTAAAGAAGATGCTCGTGAGATTGGTTTCCACACGCACGACTTCATCTGATTCCTGCGGCGACTGCTCTGGCGGCGTTGGACCAGGAGAGGCCGACGGGACAGCTGAACTACCAACCCTCCTGGTGCGCGTAGTCTCCGCTTCCTGAGCGTGCATGCTGAACGCAAAAAAACACGCCGCAACAACAGCGGACGAAACGACGCTTGCGAGAATCCTTTGCCGTATTACTTTCATTGTTAAGGCCTAACGCTATCTGCGATTGCTGTGTACCCTCGTTTGGTCCTGACTTTTAAGTCCTTGCGCGCTTCAGAAAGTTTGACTTCAATTTTTCGATAATTGCCATCGTAACGATCGTTTATCGGCTTATAGGTGACCAGGTATTGCGCGCGCAACTCCTTCGCAATTCTGGTAAAGGAACGCTCCAGCGAAAGCATGTCGCCAGTGAAGAATGCGACACCGCCCGTCTCTTCCGCCAGGGTGGTCAGCTCGCGATCCTTTTTGTCTTTTATGTTGCCTGCCTCGACACCCGGCACGGTTGAAATAAATCCCGCCTTGGTCGAAATCGCATAGATGGTCGTTTCGGTGCGTTGCGCAATATCAATCGCGTCGCGCAAATTCGCGCGGCTATACGTATCCTCGCCATCCGTAATTACTACCACCACTCTGCGGCCAGCCACGGTGCGAAGCTTCTCATCGCAAAACTGCCACACGGCATCGAACAGCGCGGTTTGGTTACCGGTCTGCTTAACACCGGAAACTGCACGATCCAACAGATCGAGTTTGTCTGTAAAATCCTGGCGCAGATTTATTTCATGATCAAAGGTTGCGAACAGCACCTGGTCTTTTCGCGCGCGCACCACCGTTTGAATAAAGTTAATAGCTGACTCTTGTTCAAACTTGAGCTTGCCGGCGGTGGACGGAGACGTATCCATAAGCACAGCGACGTAAACGGGCAGCGACTGGCCGAGATCGTCGGAGAACGTTTCAATCTGCTGAGGCACTCGATCTTCAAAGACCGCAAAATCGTTCTGCGTAAGCCCCGGAACAAATTGACCCTTCTTGTCGACCACCGTAATCGGCAAACGAACGCGACGAATAAAAATCTTCTCCGACTGCTCGTCTTGAGCGACAACTGGCGGAGTTGGCGAAGGTTTCGCTTGCTGCCCGTTTACCACCTCAATGGCAAGCAAACAACAGGCAAGCGACAAGAAGCGCATTAACAAAAGGGGGAAATTGAAATTCATATTAAGTAGATTTGGTTCGCGTGGAGAGACCGCCGCTTTGATGCCGCCTCGCGATGCTGCAGTTGCCCTTTTCGAGCCGCAAACGGCCGGTCTGGTGTTCATGAGGAATATGAAACCATACGACCTCCCAAAACCAAACTCGCAGTGAGGTGAATCGCAGCGCGAGGAGAGGTTAATGAGTCTCGAGCAACTCTAGAAACTGCGCCAGCTGGTAGGGCAAAGGAGCGCTAAAAGACAGCGGGGCGCCGGTTTTAGGATGACGAAACCCTAATTTTTCCGCATGCAAAAAGTGCCGGTTCAGCTTCCGAATTCGCGCTCGCAACTGTACGTCCTGCAAATTGTTTTCGCGCCCGGAGCCATAGACGTCATCACCAACCACCGGGTGTTTTAGCGAAGCCAGGTGGACGCGGATCTGGTGCGTGCGACCGGTCTTCAGCTCTACGTCAAGCAAAGTAAATCCTCCGTAACTACGCTTGACCGAATAAAGAGTTAAAGCGCCGCGACCGCCGGCCACGATGGCCATGCGCGTCCGGTTGCGTGGGTCGCGTGCGATCGGCGCTTCGACGCGTCCCGTCTCCTGCTTCACAACTCCGTAAACAAGCGCAACGTAATTTTTGAACACTTCGCGTGCGCGAAATTGATCGCCGAGATTTTCATGGGCCGATTCGGTCTTGGCAACAACCAGCAAACCGGAAGTGTCTTTGTCGAGCCGATGCACAATTCCCGGCCTCATCGTGCCGGACTGCGACAGTTGTTGAAAGTGAAAGGCAAGTCCATTTGCAAGTGTGCCGCTGTAAATTCCGGCGGCGGGATGGACGACTAAACCCGGTGGCTTGTTGACGACGATTATCTGATCGTCTTCAAAAATGATATCCAGGGGGATATTTTCCGGAGTGAAATTGCTTTCGGGAGGCGGGCTCAGCTCGGCTTCAATTTCATCATGCGCACAAACCTTGTAAGAAGCCTTTGCCTGTTTGCTATTTACGAGAACGTCACCGGCATCGATTAATCGTTGCAGCCGCGCGCGGCTCCAACCTTCGATGTGTGCCGCGAGATACGCATCGAGACGCACGCCTGCATCTTCAGTCGAGACTTCGATTGAAAACAATTCGTTGTCTGAAGCGGAGGCTGCGGGCGAGTCATTCTGTTCCGTGAAGTTCATCGATCTAACATGGCAGGTCCAGTTTTGGAGTTCTCCAAACTCAAAGCTAACCGTTATTCTTTTCGAAGTCTTTCATGAAAGCGACCAGTGCTTCCACACCCGCGAGCGGAAACGCGTTGTAAATCGACGCCCGAATTCCACCGACAGAACGGTGTCCCTTCAACCCATCGAGGCCCTGGGCGGTTGCCTCGGCCGCGAACTTCTGCTCCAGTTCTTCCGACGGCAAGCGGAAGGTCACATTCATAATTGACCGCGAATCAGCATCGGCATGTCCGCGGTAGAAACCGGTGGCATCAATCGCGTCGTACAACAAAGCCGCCTTCTGTTCGTTTTCGCGATGCATCTCGGTTAAGCCACCCTTCTCGAGCAGCCACTTGCAAACCAGACTGATGATGTAAATGCCCCAGGTGTTCGGTGTGTTGTAGAGAGACTTGTTCTCAACATGGGTACGATAGTCGAGCATCGTATGCAGGCCGGTCGGAATACGCTGTAAAAGATCGTCGCGCATGATCACGAGGGTAACGCCGCTCGGCCCGATGTTTTTCTGTGCGCCGGCATAGATCATTCCATACTTATTTACCGGAATCGGATGCGAAAGGATGTCTGACGAGGCGTCGGCAATCAACGGAACATCGCCGACTTCCGGTTCCTGTTTCCACTCAACACCTTCGATCGTTTCGTTGGTAGTAATGTGAACGTAAGCCGCCCGCGGATCAAAAGTCAGTTCGTCGCTCGCAGGAATTCGCGTGAAACCACCGTCCGCCATGTTCGCGGCAACATTGACAGCGCCGGCGCGCTTCGCTTCCTTTAGCGCCTTCTTGCCCCAACTTCCAGTGATGACGTAGTCAGCAATGCCTTCAGCCGGCAAAAGATTCATCGGAATCATCGAAAACTGCAGACTCGCGCCTCCCTGTAAAAACAGCACGTGATAGTCCTCAGGAATTCCCAGCAGCTCTCTCAGACCGCAGTCTGCGCGCGCAAAAATTTCGTCGAAGGTCTTCGAACGATGGCTAATTTCCATCACCGACATGCCGACTCCCGGCAGGCTCAACATATCGCGCTGCGCCTCTTCCAGGACTGCCATCGGCAAGACGGCGGGTCCGGCGCTGAAGTTGTGAATCCGTTGCGTCATCGACTGCGCTCCTACTATTTACAATTTACGATTTACTGTTTTGCCCGCGCATCATGCGGCCCGCAAGTCGTGTGACCAGCGATCGCGGCACCAGCCGTTCACTCTGGGTCATAAAATAATTGGTCCAGCCCGAGATGATATGGCTGCGATTGTGGGCGAGCCCGCGCAATGCTGTATCAACGACTTCTTCAGGAGTTTGCGCCACTCGCGCCGGCGGCTTTTGGCCACGGGCGGCTTCAAAGAAGTTTGTCTCGGTGACGCCCGGACATAAAGCCATCACCTGGATTCCATGAGTTCGATTTTCTTCCCACAATGCTTCAGAAAACGACAGCACAAACGCCTTCGTAGCGGCGTAGGTAGCCATGAACGGCACCGGTTGAAACGCTGCCGTCGAGGCCACATTAATGATCGTTCCCTGCTTGCGCGCGAGCATCGGTTGCAGGAACCGGTAAGTAAGCTCCACGAGTGATTTGATGTTCAAATCGATCATGTTCAACTCACGCGCAACATCGAGCTTTGCAAATTCTCCCATCGAGCCAAAGCCGGCGTTGTTAATAAGCATGTCAACGAACAAACCCCGCTGTTCCACTTCCGCAAACAACTGTGCAGCAGATTCCGGCTGGCTGAGATCAATCGCCACATATTGCGCGCGCACGTTATTTGACCGGCCAAGCTCATTGCACAGCGTTATCAGCTTGTCTTCAGATCGAGCTACCAGCAAAACATCGCGGCCGCGCGTCGCCAGCTTACGCGCGAACACTTCACCAATCCCGCTGGACGCTCCCGTGATGAGGGTGATGTTCATCTAATGATGTTCCGCTGAGGTAAGGGCTTCGCGCGCCCATTAATTCTTTAGTTCAAGCAAGTCGAGTTCAAGGATGTCCGCGTTGGTACTTCGCAGTTGATCAAGCGCTTTACGCGACGGCGCGTTATCCAAATTGATGCGCGCCACAGCAGCCTCGGCGCCTTCAAACACAATGTTTTCCATTTCCTGAACGTTGATGTGTTCGCTCTTTATCGCGTCGAGCACGCCTGCCAGAACACCGGGCCGATCGAGATGACGCACGACCAGGCGATGCGTGGCAGGAGTTTGTCGCGCGAGGTTTACGACGTTTGGCACATTGCCCGTCTCTCTAAACTCGCGGACGATGCGCACGGTTTCTGCAGCAATAGCTTCCTGTGCCTGGTCGGTCGATGCGCCGATGTGGTGCGTTCCGTATAGCTTTTCTTCCCTTGCAATCTCGTCAGTGAACTCAGCAGTTGCCGAAGTTGGCTCTCCAGCAAAGACGTCAAGTCCGGCACGAATACCGCGAGTATTCATCGCTTCGATCAATGCGGTTTGATCGACAACTTCACCCCGCGCGGTATTGATAAAGTAAGCCCCTTCGCGCATCGACGCGAAAAAGTCTGCATTCAAAAAGGACCGCGTATCCGAGTTCAGTGCCACGTGAACGCTTACTACGTCAGCCTCGCGCGCCACATCAGCCGGAGAATTTTTAAACTCAATACCCAGTTCGGCCGCACGTTCAGGCGTTAAACTCCGACTCCACGCAACTACGCGCATGCCAAACGATTGCGCCCGCGGGATCATTTCAGCGCCAATCTTGCCTACACCCACCAGGCCAAGCGTTCTACCAAACAGACCGCGCGCCTTCGAGAATTCCTTCTTATTCCATTCGCCGCGCCGCAATGCGATAACGTTGTCTGCGATGCGACGGTCAAGCGCGAGAATCAGGGCGAAGGCCAGCTCGGCAACAGCGATCGAGTTTTTCCCCGGACAGTTAGAAACGTAAATGCCGCGTCGCGAAGCCGCGGCGACATCAATCGTATTAAAGCCCGCACCGGCGCGTACGACGAGTTTGATCGGTCCCGCCGCGAGCATTGCCTCCGTTACTTTTGTTCCGCGCACAACCAGTATGTCCGGGGTCTGCTGCCGGATGGCTTCGACCAGCGCGTCGTCCTTGAGGTCTGGTTCAAAAGAAACGTCGCAACCGATGGCTTGCAAGCCGTCGCGGCCAGATTGTTCAAACTTGTCGGCGATTAGAACGCGCATTAGTAGTCCAATTTTTCAGAATCGATTGCGATTAGATCGTATGGGTAAGCAGCCCGTCGCGAAGCTTCGGTTCAAACCAGGTCGATTTCGGCGGCATGATCTGACCGGCATCCGAAACGCTTAAGAGATCGTTCATCGTCGTCGGATAGAGCGCGAAGGCTACAGCCGCGTTCCCTTCATCAACGAGTCGCTTCAATTCCGCGCTGCCGCGCACACCGCCGATAAAATCAATCCGCTTGTCCGTGCGCACGTCTTTTATACCGAGTATCGGATCGAGCACACGATCCTGAAGAACACTAACGTCGAGAGATTCGACAATGCCCTCGGGTACGGACGCGTCTGCGCGCGAAGTGAGCGTATACCATTCGCCGTCGAGGTACATCTTCCATTCGCCGCGCCGTTTCGGAGTACCGTCTCCACCCTTCGCCACGTCGAACGACTTACGCAGTGCCTCGAGAAAATCCGTAGTTGATAGTCCGTTTAGATCTCTTACGGCGCGGTTGTAAGCAAGTATCTGGACCTGATCGTCAGGGAAAATTACCGCGAGGAAAAAGTTGTACTCTTCGTCACCAGTATGTCCAAAGCTTTGTTGTTTCAACTCCGCCCGCGTGCGCGCGGCACTGGCGGCGCGGTGGTGACCATCGGCGATATAAAGAAACGGCACCTCGCGAAACGAATGTACGAAGCGGACCGGATCCGGCACGCGCCAGATGGTGTGTTGCACCCCATCCTCGGCAGTGAAATCGAAAAGGGCGTTTGCCATCGTCGATTCCATTACCATCGTGTCGATCTCGCGCGATGCCCGATAAGTCAAAAACACCGGACCAGTTTGCGCGCGCAGCACCGTAATGTGCCGTGTGCGATCGTCTTCCTTGTCGCGACGAGTGCGCTCGTGTTTGCGAATCAGATCCTCGTCATATTCATCAACTGAACAGCACGCGACCACGCCAATCTGTTCGTGTTCACCCATGATCAGGCGATACAAGTACAGACTGGGCACGTCTTCCGTAACCAGCGGGCAATCTTTGCTGAGCTTCTCAAAGTTTTCCAGCGCCTTCCGATAAACCGCATCACTGTAAATATCGGTGCCATCCGGCAAATCTATTTCCGGTCGCGACACATGCAGGAAACTTAACGGATTGTTCTGGGCGAGGGCCCGCGCTTCTTCAGTGTTCACCACGTCGTAAGGCACGCTCGCTACTTTCGCGGCCTGGTTTGCTTCCGGTCGCAGGGCACTAAAAGGACGAATGACTGCCACTGAATTCCCTCCCGGCCTATACCGATGAAACTGCTATCGGCGGTATTCGGCCCACACTTTTCGCCGAACCGTTTTAGTTTGTGGAGCTGATTGAGTAAGACTATCGTTTCACGCATTATCTTAGCAAGCGAGGACTTGCCGGCAGGCGTGGGTAGAATATTTCGGAAGTGTTCGATGGTAATTCATGCAGTGAAGAAGCTATGCAGACAGACTACCAATCTGAAGACGCAATCTTGAAAGGATGAAGGGTATGAGTGAATTGGCAGATCGACAGTGTGTTCCTTGTCGTGGTGGCGTGCTGCCGCTGGCCGGTGACGAGCTTGGAAAACTTCAATCACAACTAAACGGCTGGGACGTGGTTAACGAGCATCACCTGCGAAAGGAGTACAAGTTCAAAGATTTCAAAGAAGCGCAGGCCTTCGTGAACCGGGCCGGTGACGTTGCGGAACAACAGGGCCATCATCCTGATATTTGCTACGGCTGGGGTCGCGCTGAGGTTACGATTTGGACGCACAAGATCGATGGGTTAACCGAAAGCGATTTCATTTTGGCCGCGAAGATCGATGCGCTTTAGTTTCGATCGCCAATCGCTGCCTCATAAATCTTTTCAGTCTCGGCAATCATGCGATCGAGACTAAACTTTTCCCGAGCAGTTTCCTGAGCCGCAAGACCAAGTCGATGACGCTCGCCCTTCTGTGTCAGCAACCTCGACATGCTTGAGGCCAGTGTGCGGACATCTCCGATCGGAATCAGGAATCCATTTTCACCTTCCGTTATCAACTCGCGCGCACCTTCCGTAGCAGTCGTCAGCACTGCGGCGCCGCTCGCCATCGCCTCGGCTATGGCAAGGCCAAACGATTCCGTGTGAGAGGCCGAGACGAATAGATCGAGCGCGCAATAAAACTCGGCTGAGTCGTCCAACCAACCGACGAGTCTCGCGTGGTCACTTAGATTCAATTCGGCGATCACTTGTTCGAGCCGGCGTTGGTTTTTTCCGTCGGGCGAATGGTCAGTGCCGGCAATAACGAAATAGGCGTGTGGTAATTCATTTACGATTGTGCTCGCCGCTTGTAGAAGTTCTTCCTGCCCTTTGAGCGGCGTGAGTTCGCCGACCGTCCCAACGAGTAATGTTTCCGGGGGTAAATTCCAACGACCCAGAAATGCCGGCCGATCCAACGATTCCTTTGCCCGGGCAAATTTTCCGACATCGACCCCATTCAATACGATACTAATTTTCTCGGCGGCTGCGACGCCGTCCGCCTGAAGGGCAGACGCTACGGCTGGTGAAACGGCAATGATTCGTGCGGCACGGGAGAGTGTCAGGCGGTGGAGTCGACTCAATGGAAACAACACGTGACGAGTAACAATAAGATTGGCATTCGGGTTAGCGCGCGCCGCATACGCTGCAAGCGGATAATCGCGCGCCATGTGCGCGTGAATAATCTGAATCTGGTGTTTTCGCACCAGCCGATCGAGGGTGCGCGCGCTCTGGGCGTCGAACGAGTTTCGCAAGGGAACGATGCTGACGCGCGAGCGATCGTTTAGTTCCGGTATCAACGGCGAATTTCGACGCAACGCAAAGAAGAGCTCGTGTCCTCGCCGCGCCAGGCCATTGGCGAGATCAGCGAGATGGCGCTCGCCGCCACCGAATGATTTAGCTGAACTGATTTGGAGGATTCTCAATCCGGAGTCCGGCCGAACAGCGCTACCAATAAGCGCGACGACTGTACACAACAATCTATTGGTCAGGCAAAACTATTCCCCATAGCTTCGCAAGTCGACCGCGGCGTACTGAACCGAAACAGAGTTATAAGTTCATGTTTGTTTACCGTTTTAAAGTTAGCTGGGACTTTCAACAAATCTAACAAAACGGCGAACCTACGTCGGCACACGCCTTGCCGAGGTCAATCTACCGAATGTGAAGAGCGGTCGAAAATTAAAGGAGGAAGATATGGCGACGAAGGCAAGATTAATAACAGGTCTATTCAAAAACCGTGTCGCTGCGGAGGCAGCTGTTGACGCAATCATGAAGCGCGGTTATACGCGCGACGACATTAGCGTTTTAATGTCTGATGCCACCCGCAGCAAGGAGTTCGCATTGCAATCGCGCACGCACGCGGCTGATGGCGCCGGTGTTGGCGGTGCGTTGGGTGGTGTCGTCGGGGCGGTCCTGGCTGCGATTGTAGCGGTGGGCAGCACGATTGTGCTTCCGGGGTTGAATTTGGTTATCGCTGGTCCCATAGCGGCGGCGCTGGCGGGTGCCGGTGCAGGAGCCGCGACAGGCGGTGTCATCGGCGCGTTAATCGGCGCCGGCATTCCGGAGTATCGCGCTAAGGTTTACGAGTCAGGAATCCTTGGCGGCGGCATCCTGCTGGGAGTAGAAGCGAAGGCAGATGAAGAAGTAGATAAACTTGAAGAGCTGTTGGAAGCATTAGGCGGCGAACATGTACGCACCGAATAACTGCGGATGAGTTCAACGCAAAGAAAAGGGCCTGCGACTAAGTCGTAGGCCCAATTTGTTTATGGCCGCTGCGCGGACCTCTCAAATTATCTCTTAATAGCGTCGCCAATATCTTCGATGGTCTCTCCAACCTTCCGCTTGGCGGTGCCGTAACCTTCCTGAAGTTTACCTCCAGCACGGTCGGCGCCACCCTCGGCTTCCAGATCACGATCGTTGACGGCGCGGCCCACAGTTTCCTTCACCGAACCCTTTGCTTGATCAAATTTTCCTTCAACCTCGTCTCTATTTGGTAAACCCATTTGAGCCTCCTTTGGTAGTAGCTGAAGAATGATTTCTTCAGCTTGCCAGAGGGCTCTAGTGCAACCAGTGTTCCCTCCTAAGATCCGGAGACACAACGAGGGGTTTCAAGGTTAAAGAAGTCGATTTGAACGAATGCCGGCGACGCTGGTGATTCACGAGCGTACGGTTCCGTTAAGCGTGCGGTTGATCTTGGGACAACTGCGAGGAGCCTAAAACTCAGGAAGAGCTCTTAATGAAGCGGTCGTTCTTTTCGCAAATTGGCAGCCGAACTTCAAAACGCGTACCTTCTCCAGGTTCGCTCACCACCAGTATTTCGCCATTGTGTCGCGTGATAATTCCGTGCGAGGCGGAAAGCCCCAGTCCGCTGCCCAGCTTGCCTTTGGTAGTAAAGAACGGTTCGAAGATTCGCGACGCCACTTCCGGCGGCATGCCGCAGCCGGTATCTGCAACCCAGAAACAACCGCTTTCGATTTCGGCGCGCGCGCCTACTTCCATGATGCCGCCGTCTGGCATTGCGTCCACCGCGTTGAAGATCAGATTGAGAATGACTTCGCGAAGTTCGGCCTGTTCACCCATGACATAAACCGAGCCACTACCTTCCACCTTGACCTCAATCTGGCCCTTACGCGATTTGCTCTGCCATTTGGGACGGGCTATATCGAGACTGGAACTAATCAGATAATTCAGTTCGACGGCAGTAAACTCATTGCCCGAATCGCGGCGCGCAAACTCAAGTATGCGTCGTAACGTTTTAGTTCCGTCCTCAACCGCATTTGTGATGACCTGCAGACTCTTTGACGAACCTTCGTCGGTGGCGTTGCGCAACAGCAATTGAGCCCGGCCTTGAATAACCGTCAACGAATTATTCAGATTGTGGGCCACGCCCGCCGCCAGTTCGCCAACCGCGCGCAACTTGTCAGACTGGGCCATGAGCTCATGTTCACGTTTGCGGTCAGTGACGTCGCGCAAAAAGACCAGCACGCCGGCAATCTCGCCGTCTTTCCAGAGCGGTGAGGTATGCGCTTCGGCGTAACGTGTGCATTCGTCAAGACCATTTAGGCGAACTTCGTATTCCGTATCCTCACCGCCCATGGTGCGCTGCAGATTAGCCTCGGTTTCTTCGCGGCAATCGGCATCAACAATATCAACAAAACTGCCGCCCGCCACCTTCATCAGGTTACACGCCATGGCGCGCTCGTTCATCCAGGTGATGCCGCCCGTGGGGTCGAGCGCATAGATTTCATCGGGCGTGCGGTCTGCAATGCTCGCGAGAAACGACTTGTGCGCGATCGCTTCTGCCTCAGCCTTACGCAAATCAGAAATGTCGCGTGCTATCACTACGGCGGCCGGTTCCGACCCATCGGTCATAAGAGGCTGGACGATGATTGAAATCGCCTGTTGCCCTTCCGGCCCTGCCTGAATTTCAACCTCAACTCGATTGCCACTCTCCAGCGCTCGGTCGACCAGGCAATTCTCAGCGTCTTCGACGCGCCAGAACATTTCGCAACAGGATGTACCCGTCTGCGGTTCCGATCTCTGCAACAAAGCTGCGGCCGGGTTTGATTTAACTAAACGGCGATCGGCCGCGAATAGATAAACAGCGTCGGGCAGGAATTCAAACGTAGCGAGGGACAGCGAACCATCGGTGGCGCGATCAGGCGCTGGTGCGCGGTTCGACCAATTCTCCAGAAGACTATTTGAGTTTTGCATGATGACTAACCGGCGGGAGGGCGAGTAACCGAACTGGGGGATCCGCTCAAGGCGGGCATTCGGATACTAGCAAATTAGACCGGTCGCGGCCAGAAATTTATTGGTGGGCGCAAACAAATCGGGCGCGCTCCTGATGAAGGAACACGCCCGAGTGCTTGTTTTGGCTACCTGTTTCTAGAACTGGAAACGCGCAGCCAACTGGACCTGACGTTCGCGGAACAGCGTACTGTCAGCACCAGTGACGGACTGGAATGGAGCGTTTGCGGTCAAGCACTGCGCGAAGCCCGTCGGGCACCCCACGGTGTTGAAAGCGTAAACCGTAGTGTTTACGCCCGTGACCTGCGTGCGATTGAAGACGTTGAAGCCTTCAGCCAACAACTCCAGTTTCGTACCTTCGGTGATGCTGAACCGGCGCGAAATACGCATGTCCAGATACCAAATGTTCGGCTGTTTGTAGAAGTTACGCGGTAGACGCGCGAAACGCGTGGCGCCACCGGAACCGTTCACACCGCCACCCGGCGTGGTGTTCGACGCGAATCCATAAGCGGTCGGCGTGATGCTGCCGCTGATGTTGCTGGTAAAACGAGCGCCCGAGAAAGCATTGAAGATTGGGGCAAACGTCCAACCATTAAATATCGCGCGGCTGGTGCCGGAACCACCCTTGAAGTTGGTGTTGTAAACAAGGCTGGCAACAAATTTCTGTCTGCGGTCAAACGCTGACAGACCGTTCTCACCTTGCTGGTCAAACGCATTGAAGGGCAGGTTGTTTGAGCTGAACGTCACCGAGCTCTGACCGTTGTCCTGGGCGCGGGAGATCGTGTAGCTCGTTTGGAACTGCAGCCCGTCCGTCAAGCGGCGATTCGCCTGCAATACCAACGCATGGTACTTCGAGTAAACGTCGCTGCGAACTTCAGTCAACTGAAGGAAACCAGCAACGGGTCGGGCACCGGTAAAGATTGGCGTGGTGTAAATCGAGCCATCAAGCGGACCACCGACGACCGGCACGTTTACCGTACGGGTAGGCGCCGGCAGGTTGGTATCTACGAAGTTAGGCAGCGAGTTTCCGAAACTGCCGAGGTACGAAGCCGAAACCACAGTGTTACGCGCAATCTCTCGTTCGAAAATAAAGTCCCACTGGTGAATCTGTGGCAACTGGAACTTCGGAGAGAAGAACTGAACGGCGCCGACCGGCGGATTCGAGGCCGGCAGCAGGTTCGGGTAAATCGGCAACTGACTGCAAGCGTCGGCCGTAAGACCGGCACAAGCAGGCGGCAGATTCGTGGCGCTGGTCGAGAACTGACGCTGGCCCTGGTCGGTGCCAACGCCCGTGTTCACGAGCGTGTTGTAAACGGTCGAGTTAATGACGCGACCATAGTAGATGCCCCAACCACCACGGATGCTGGTTTTGCCGTCGCCCGAAAGGTCATACGCGAAACCGACGCGTGGGCCAATGTTGTTCTTGTCGTTAACGGTAATACGGGTTTGCGGCAGAAGCGGGTTCGCGTTGTGCTGCTCAGGATTTCGCTGATACTCGTAACGAAGGCCCAGGTTCAGAGTGAGCCGGGGCGTTACGCGCCAGTCGTCCTGGATGAAGTAATCCAGGTCTGTCGTCTTCATGGTCAACCCCAGCACGCCAAAGCCCTGGTTGAAGTTGCCGGCGTAGCACTTGCCGGCGCGGCGGGTCGAGCCGAAGCACTGACCGTTGGTGCCGCCCGTAAGAGCGCGAATCGCACCACTGGTCTGGAAGTTCGTATAGTCGATGATGAAGTCAGGCAGACCATTGGCGCCCGTGTAGTTGAACTCACCACCCGAGAAACGCAGGTTGCTGATGATGTCCTTGACGAAGTTAATGTCGCCACCAAATTTAATGGTGTGATTATTCTGGGTAAGCGTAACGGTGTCCGCAAACTGCACCCGACGTTCATCGGGGAACGCGGGACGCTCGAGAAACTCGGGCATACCGAAGCTAAAGCCGTTCTGAATGAAGGTCTGGGGCGAGCGTCCACCCACTGCGTTGGTTGGTTCACCCGGCAGCGGTGGCTGGCTGAACTGAAACTCGTTGTCACGACCCCACTGGAATCGCGCTTCATTGATCAGCGTGTTGGAAACGGTCGATGCGAGACGAAGATTTAGTGAATCGATGTTCACACCGTCGTCGCCGAAGTTATCTCGCGCACGCGTGTTGACCGCCTGCGTCTGAATACCCGCCGGCGATACCCAACGGAGGCGATTGTAGGTTCCTGTTAGCGTGTTCTTGGAATTAAGGTTCCAGTCAACCTTCGGCAGGAACAACCGCTGATTGCCGGTGCGCGGAAGGTCGCCAGAAAGACTATTCAGGAAGTTCAGAGTGTTGTCGATTTGAGCGGTTGTCAGACCACGCGCCACAAGACCCGTGCGAGTTGCGGTAGGCAGGTTCAAGAAGGTACCGCTCGAGAAAATTGAAAGACCTGGGAAGTTGCGGCGCTGCTCATCGTAGCTAAAGAAAAAGAAGGCCTTATCTTTGGCGATTGGGCCGCCGATGGTGCCGCCAAACTGATGACGGACATCTACCGGTTTGAAGCCCACGGGTGTGAACACACCGTTGATGAGTTCGGTCTTGGTCGCCAGCGGATTGCGCGCACCCCACTTGTTATTGCGCTGGAAATAAAATACGTCGCCATGAAACTCGTTCGTGCCGCTCTTGGTCACGGCGTTAACGACGCCGCCGGCCGAACGGCCATACTCTGCGGAGTAGCTCGAGGTGTTCACCTGAAACTCGCGGATGGCTGACTGGCTGACCGAGTAGCTGATGCGTGTGCGGCCGCGCTCCTCAGCGAAGAACGCCTGGTTGTTGTCGCCACCGTCGATCGTATTATTGTTCAACAATCCGGAGATACCGCGGAAGCTGATTAAACCGAAGGTACCATCGGGCACTGCGCCCGGCGTAAGCAACGCGAAGTTAGACCAGCGGCGGCCGTTGATGGGCAACTCGCTGATTGAAGTCTGGTTGATGTTGCTTGAGAAGTCCTGCTGCGAGGTGTTGATGACAGGCGCTTCGGACGTGACCTCTACCGTGTTGCCCGAGATGGGGCCGATGGAAAGGTCAGCGTTGATATTCGTCTCGCGGCCAATTTCGACAGTAACTCTTTCGTTGGTGTACGGGCTGAAGCCGGTTCCGTTGATAGTAACGGAATATGTGCCTGGCTGAAGTCCCGCGACCTTGAAGCGACCCTGATCGTCAGTGGTCGCTGTATCTTCTTTATTCGTTTCGGTGTTGCGAACCGTAACGGATGCGTTAGGGACCACTTCTTTATTCGGGTTGACCACGACGCCACCGATGGCCCCACTCACAGTGGACTGGCCGAAAGCGATCGCGCTCATCCCCAAAATAAAGGAGAGAACAAAAGCGAGCTTCACAAATTTCGACATACTGGGGAACTCCTTAGGCATGAGATAACGTTGGAAAAGTTGGTGCGGCCAAGCGGACGCACTCTGCTACCTTTGAAATTAAGATCAAGTGCAAATTGAATTGATGTCCAGAAGGAAAGCGATGTAACCCTAATGATAGACGCGAACTTCTATCACGCCCGCATCTGTTTACGCAAGCGTAATACAGATTTGATCGCACTAAAATGCCTTGTTTCTGTTTTGATTCCGGGAAGACGAACGCAGGAGACGGCATCGCAAAACCGTTCGCAAGATGTATGCCGAATAGCGAGCTTAATTCGATGCGACTTTTCTGCCCAAATTCGCCCAAAATCATCCGCGCTCACCCCATGCCAGCCGCGGCTTAAGCCAAGAATTTGGATAAAATTGGAAATCTAGGAAATCACTCGCGAACTTAAACCAATGACGCCGGCAACAACTGCTAGACGCGCTCAACGATCATTGCGATTCCCTGCCCGCCGCCGATGCAAGCCGTGGCCAAACCGTAACGTCCAGCTCTCCGCTTCAACTCATGAAGCACTGTGAGCACGAGTCGCGTTCCGGTGGCGCCGAGTGGATGACCTAACGCGATCGCACCGCCATTCACATTGGTCCTGGAACGATCGAGTTCAAGTTCCTTTTCGACGGCAAGATACTGCGCGGCAAACGCCTCGTTAACTTCAACGACGTCGATGTCCGTCACTTTCAAGCCCGCAGTTTCCAAAGCGCGGCGCGTGGCGGGCACAGGTCCAATTCCCATCAGCTCCGGCTCAACTCCCGCGTACGCCCAGCTCACGATCCGACCCATCGGTTTCGCATCTCGGCGCTGTAAATACTCTTCGCCGCAGATGACGAGTGCCGCCGCGCCGTCGACAATGCCTGAAGCATTACCAGCCGTCACGAAACCATCTTTCGCGAAAGCGGGTTTCAACTTCCCTAGCCCCTCCATCGTGGTCTCCGGTCGTAAATGATCGTCAACTTCAAAAATCGTGGTTCCCTTACGCGTGGTCACTTCCACGGGAACGATTTCCTCAGCAAAGTATCCGCCGTCGAGCGCACGTTTGGCCTCCTGCTGAGAACGCAGCGCGTATGCGTCCTGATCCTCGCGCGAGATTTCAAATTTGCGCGCCAAATTTTCAGCGGTGCCGGCCATGGGCGTGTTGCAGTAGGTGTCCATCAACGCGACCATCAAACTGTCTTCGAGTTTGCCACCGCCCAGAGGAAATCCGGAACGCGCGCCTCGAATCACGTGCGGCGCTTGCGACATCGATTCCATTCCGCCAACCAAAGCCGTTTGCGCTTCACCGAGCTGAATCATGTGCGCTGCTGAAACAATTGATTGAATGCCGCTGCCGCACAAGCGGTTGACAGTGAGCGCCGGCCGATCAAACGGCACGCCGGCTTTTAAGGCGACGTGACGCGCTCCATAGATCGCATCTCCGGAAGTTTGCAACGCATTACCAATCACTGTGTGATCGATGTCTTGCGCCGCAACTTTCGTCGCTGCGAGTGCGCCTCTGGCTGCCGCAGCACCGAGGTCGATAGCGGAAATGTCCTTCAACGCGCCGACATATTCCCCCATTGCCGTTCGCTTACCGCCAAGAATGAAAACGTCCCGAGACATAAATTATGAGTACCCCTCTACAGTGAAAAGTTTTGCACTTGCGTGAACCGATTAGGGTAACAAGCGTTATCCAGGGCCGTCAATTTCGCTCCCGTCTGATGGTTCATTTCCACGCTGGCCTTCCTGATTATCAATATGTTATTTTCCCGCGAACACACTCCTCCTCGTCTGTGTTTAGAATAAGCAACTTCCCTGCGGAGATTCGAGATGAACAGTTTAAGTTACGGGTCGCTCTCTGCCGTTCTTCGGCGCCTGACAACTTTGCTTTGCTTGCTAGTGTTTTTGTCAGTCAGCTCCGGCTTCGCCCAAACTCCTTCGCCTGAAGATCTGAAGCGCGATCGCAATCGCGGCGTCGTAATGCTGCAGCTGATGAAAGACTACCTCAAGGAGTACTACTACGACCCGGCCTATCACGGCATGGACGTCGATGCGCGTTTCAAGGTTGCCGAAGATAAGATCAATCAGGCGGTCAGCCTGGGTCAGATCATGGGCATCGTCGCGCAAACGCTGGCCGAGCTTAATGATTCCCACACCTTCTTCGTCCCGCCTCCCCGCCCAGTTGATGTCGACTACGGTTGGAAAATGCAAATGATTGGTGACGCGTGCTTCGTGGTGTCAGTAAAGCCGGGCAGCGACGCGGAAACGCAGGGCCTGAAGCCTGGCGACGAGGTTCTGACGCTCGACGGCTTCAAGCCGACGCGCGATAACATCTGGAAAATGGAGTACAGCTTCAACGTCCTGAGGCCACAACCGGGTAAGCACATTGTGGTGCGCACGCCCGACGGACAACAGCGCGATCTCGCTTTGAAGGCGAAAGTTGAAAAGCGGCCCAAACAGGTCAATATCACTGAGTTCTATAACGCGATTAACGACGATGCGGAAGACGAGAAGAAGCTGCCGCGCTATTTCGACGCCGGCGACGCCTTTATTTGGAAGCTACGCGAGTTCGGTCTGACCGAGAGTAAAGTCGACGACATGATGAAGAAGGCGCACGACAAAAAGGCGCTCATTCTCGACCTGCGTGGAAATGGCGGCGGTTACGAAACAACGGTGAAGCGACTGGTGGGTTACGTTTTTGATCACGAGATTAATATCGGTCTGGCGAAGAGTCGAAAAGAAAGTAAAGCCGTAAAAGCGAAGACTCGTGGGGAAAAGAGTTTCAAGGGCCAACTGTTTGTGCTGATCGATAGCAACTCCGGTTCAGCCGCCGAATTGTTCGCGCGTGTAGTGCAACTCGAAAAGCGCGGCCTGGTGCTCGGCGATCGTTCGGCGGGTGCGGTGATGCGTTCGATTTTTCGTCCCGGCCTGCTCGGCGACATGAGCAGCGGCAATATGATTCCTTACGGCGCCTCGGTCACGGATTCGGAAATCACACTAAGCGACGGAAAGAGTTTAGAACACATCGGCGTAATTCCGGATGAGACTGTGCTGCCAACCGCCGCTGACCTGGCGGCGAAACGCGATCCGGTGATCGCCCGAGCGGCTGCGTTAGCCGGCGTTGAATTGTCTGCAGAAAAAGCGGGCACACTGTTTCCACTGGAGCTGGAAAAGTAGTTTTGCCTCACTCTACGAAGCGATGTCGCGCGCGATAGCGGTGCAACAACTCTTCCAAAAAGCCTTCGTAGGTAAAACTGGGCAGGTCGTAACTCGGACGCAGTTTGTACAAGATAGGTAAGGACACTCGCCAGGCCATCCATTGACGCGCCATGTCTGCGAGGTCCCAGCGGCGACGCAGGAAAGTCTCTACCACTTCCATCTCTGACTCAGTCATCATATCCACGTCAGCCACAAAATCGACGGGCTGAAATGATCGCCGCAACGCTGGATCGCTGACGGCGGAAGAAAATACGCGCGCAAATGCCGGCGCCTCCGCTTCGCGTTCGCGCACCACCACGGTTCCCGCGACCATGTCTCCGACGCGCTGGTCCGTTAAGCTGACGAAGACCGAGATCAACCCGATCGAGTAAAACGGCGCGGGCATCATGTCCAGTGTGCGCAACAGATTTCGCACCGCAGCTTCCCAGAATGTTACCGGCCTGCCGTCGACGCGGATCACGCGCAACTTTAGCCAGCGTTTTCCGGGAGTCTGTCCATTCCAGGCCCACTCGAAAAACGCGAAGTAACCGGAGAAAATCAGAAACACGAGCACGATCAAAATTGCTTTCACCCACTTGGGCGCATTGCTGAATTGATCGCCGAGGTTGGAGTAATTGGCGACTACGCTCAAGCCAATGATCACGATGAGCAGCGTGAGGATCTGTAATCCATGATCAATAGCGCAAGCGATAAAACGATTGCCAATCGACGCGAGGGCGAAATGAAGCGGTACGCGCTCGGGCGTTTCAATTATGAGAATGTCTTCGGTAGCCAGGGTGGCGGACATATTTCTATTCAGATCGATTCGGTTCAACTATGCGCCGCTTATGGAACTGAAACCTCCGTAAAACCCTCCAGCGAAAAGCGACAAAATAACAGAAGGAAGGCAATATGTTTCAATTTCGGCGATTGTGCAGCATCTGACGGCCCGCTGCCAAAAAACCGGCTTCAGTTACCGGATAGATCCTGGCCGTGCCGTCGGGCGAGGCGATAATTATCTCCTCGTGGTCCAGAGAAAAGCCGATAGGAATGGTCGCACTTACACCTCCCGCGCCCCAGTTGAACGTCAAAAGTATTTTGCGTGCATTCAAATCCCAGATGACCACGTCGCCTCGATCGCCAATTGCTGCGGCGCGCGATCCATCCCGCGAGATTGCGGTGCGAACTTGGTAGACAAATTTAGTCGGTACCGAACCGGGCAGACGCTTCATTTGACCAGTACTCTCGCGCCACACATAAAATGATGGGTCGTTTTCGTTAGCCACCAGGAGAGTGGCGTCGCTGTTATAGGCAACGGATCGAACCGAATAGCGGCCCTCGGGCAACTGGCCGATAGTCTGCGGTGTCAGCGTCAAAGTTCCGCTCGCGTCGGGTATACCTGCATCCGACAGATTCCACAGTTGGACCTGCTTGTTACCGCTGACTGAGACGGTCCTCGTGCCGTCAATCGAAAAGAGGGAGTCGCCCGAAGGAGATGAGGCCGACGGGTTCTGAGTCGAGTCGGTCGCAAAACTTCTTTTCAGCTTGCAGTCGTAATCCCATTCGTAAAATTTACCTAAAGGATGTCGCGTGACTATCTTGTCCTTCACCAGAGCAATTCCGAAGACCAGCGAGGCTGCGTCCCAAACCTCTTTCGGGGCGATACACATCTTCTGGTTCTTCAGTTTTCCGGTGGCACTCTCAACCTTCCAAATGCCGAAGCCACCCGAACGATTCACGGCAACGATCTGAGTGCCATCCTCTGAAAACGCCGCCACTCCGGAGAACAAAACCCCGTCAGATGATTGCTCCGCTTTAGGTAATTCCACGGCATCAAGCAAATTAGTGGTTGCAGCGTCCCATAGGTTCAGGAAGCCGTCCTGATCAAGAGTCATCGCGTGCAGTCCATCGGGCGAATAGCGCACCGCTGTCAAAGCGTGTTCATGCCCGCGCAGGGTCGCAAAACTGTTTAAGGTGGCTGCGCCGGATACGTAGATCTGTTCGCCCTGCTGCGTCACGGCGAAAGGGCGCCCCTCCGCTACGGTCAACGCGCGCAGAGTGCCTTTGAATCCGCCCAATGTTCGTTCGCCGACACGGTCTCCATTCGCCGCAAATCGCGGGATCAGCATCACACTGCCAAAACGCTGAAAAGAGTTCCGCGGCGGATTTTTGCTCAGAATAAAATCGCCGCCATCCGTAAGACCCTCAAACGAAGTTTCAGAGGGCGCACGCAGAAGCCGACAATCTGGCGCGTCTGTGGCAACGGCACATTTTTCCACGTCATAGATGAGGGAATCACTGGAGTTGTAACCAGCGACAAACGCGATCAACCCATTGTCCAAACCAAACCTAAAGCTGTCCAGTTGACGAGCTTCAAGCTGCCCATTAACACGCCGCCATTGCGTTGCCGGCGGCAACGGGTTGGGGGCGCTCCAATCGAGATCGGCAACCCATAGGTTTTCGATCCCTCTTGAAGACGTAACGAAAGCAATTTGTTTTCCTTCACGATCCAATTCGGCAGAATAAATCGGCTCGGGCAGTCGTTGGGCGATCATCGGAGTGTGGGGAGAACAAGGGCGCGTCGCTTCGTCGCATAAAAACAGCCAAAACGTATTCAATGGGTTTGGGCCGCGCGGTCCCTCAATTAGACCTTCTCCAAGAATGACCAAACGCGAAGCGTCGGCGGAAAACGAAGCGTTGAGCGCCCCTCTGGCGCCGCCCTCCTTCTTCTTTACGATCGTTCCCGACACTGGCAGACCGGTGCGTGCATCCCAAATACCCCAGCGTTCCGTCTCTTCGTTGCTGCCATCGAGCGGCTTACGATTAGTAGACACAAAAACCCGCGATGCGTTGCGCGAAATTCGGGTGAGTTCGATCTCATCCTGAATACCTTGAAGTTGCACCGCTTGATCGATCGAAGTGACTGACGCAGTGAGACCGTCGACAACTGGCTGCGACATTGGAAGGCGTGAATTGACTTCGGATTCTGCCGCTCCAAGCGCAAGATTCAAGGCCTCAAATTCGCGGCCCGGTTCTCTTGCGTAAGTGATGGCTCGCGACCCTTGCTCCAGTCTGGCGGCTTCATCGGCGCGAATTTTCGCCTCACGTTCCAAACTCTGCGCGTTCCTCATTCCCTTTTCAGCGGACTCCTGCTGCAACTGTGCGACGGTGGCTTTGTCGTTTGCTTCAGTCATCCGGACAGTGGCCGAGTCGGCTTTTGCCTGCGCGCGCTGTTCATTTGTTTTAGCCGCATCCGCAGCGTTGCTTGCCAGCTTCTCCAGATTCGTGGCCGTCGCCGCAGCGAATTGCGCTTCTGCGGTTTGAGCCTCTGCCCTGCTGATTAGCAAAAAACTGGCGCCGCTGGAGATTAGAACTGTGGCGGCGATGAAGACAAAACCCGCAATCAGAGAAAGGCGGAGCACCTGGTTACGCCGGCGGTAGTGTGCCGAGTTTTTTAATTGCGTAATCGTGTCGTTAGAGACCTCGCCGCGCGAAACCCGACTTTGCGATTCGGTTACCCGGCTCAATCCGCTCAACTCAGGCCACTCGTCGTCGTGTAGGGCGCCGTCAACATTAATCGGAATGATAACCCGCTTGCTCTCCTTGAATATTTCGACCTCTTCGCGCACGTATCGCGAAGCCACAGCGCCTTCCGTCCCCACCAGAACGAGCGCCGTGCTATTTCTGACCTTCTCCTTCAAAGACTCAGGCATATTTCGATTGACGTCGGTCCCCAATTGATCCAAAAAGCAAAGATAACCGTGTTCCGACAGGCTGAGGGCCAGTGCCATGGCATACTTGCCGGCGTCGGAACGAGAGTAAGAGATGAAAATATCGTCTCCGAAAAAGAATCGATAGAGTCTCGCTTTCAATCCCTTCGCCTGAGGTTGAGATCTCGAATAGGCGTCGTCAAAAAGTCGCAGTTGTTTGTGCATGAGGGATACTCCAACAAAACCGCAGCTCGGTCGTCACATCATCTATTTATACTTGATTGAGTAACCAATGCTGGGGAAGCAAACCGGATCGAGTAGCTAGTCTTTGAAGCGAACTCTGACGAATCGCCGTTTTCCAACTTTAAGGAGAGCCGTCATCCCAGGTTTCCAGAGACTTCTGGAGTTAACGATTTCTTGTCGTTCGCCGTCGATCGAGACGCCGCCTTGTTGAATTAGCCGGCGCGCCTCCGCTTTCGACTCAGCCAAGCCTACCGCGACCAAAAGCTGGGTCAGATCCCAACCATTAGGCGGGTTGACAGACAGAACGCGTTCCTCGACTTCATCGGGCGTTTCCTTATTGCGAAACCTTCTCGTGAACTCGTCTTCAGCCCGAATAGCGTCATCTTCCGAATGAAAATCCGCGATGATCTGTTTCGCGAGAGCGGCTTTGAGGTCGCGCGGATTACGTTCACCCTCCGCCGTTGACTTACGCAACGCCTCGATTTCTTCAACACTTCTATCCGTGAGCAGTTCGTAATAACGCCACATCAACTCATCCGAGATCGACATCACCTTCCCGAACATTTCTGCCGCCGGTTCATCGATGCCAATGTAGTTTCCTAAGCTCTTCGACATTTTCTGGACGCCGTCAGTGCCTTCGAGTAAAGGCATGATGACCGCAACCTGCGCCTCCTGCGCGTATTCGCGCTGCAGATTACGGCCCATGAGCAGATTAAATTTTTGATCCGTGCCGCCGAGCTCCACGTCAGCTTCGAGCGCGACCGAATCGTAGGCCTGGGTTAACGGGTAGAGGAGTTCATGCAAAGCAATCGGTTTCTCTTCCGCCAGGCGCTTGGCAAAATCATCGCGCTCAAGAATCTGCTTCACAGTGACGTGAGACGCGAGACGAATGAAGCCATCGGAGCCAAGCTTGTCCATCCACTCGGAGTTGAATCGAATTTCGGTCTTGTCCGGGTCGAGCAGCTTGAATATTTGTTGTTTGTAGGTTTCGGCGTTCGCGTTGATTTCTGCTCGGGTTAACTGCGGGCGAGTCGCCGACTTCCCGGATGGGTCACCAATCAATCCGGTGAAGTCGCCAATCAGAAAGATCACGGTGTGGCCAAGTTCCTGGAATGCGCGCAGCTTGCGAATGACGACTGTATGCCCGAGGTGAATGTCGGGCGCGGTCGGGTCAGCGCCGAGTTTGATTCGCAGCGGTTTGCCCGTCTGCGCAGATTTTTCCAACTTCGCGCGCAGGTCACTCTCGCGAATGATTTCGGTCGTGCCTTTGCGCAAGTATGCGAGCTGTTCGTCGATAGTCATCACGGTCAATGTAAAGCGCGAATCGCAATTCGTAAATAGGACTGTTTGGAGTTCCGCCTTTAGGCGGTCCTTTATCTCGGCGGTCGCAGTTAACTACCCGCCTAGGCGGAACTCAAAACCGGTTATGACTTTCGGATAACGCGGCGGCCGTGAATTTCATAACGGCCGCTGACAACTAACGCCAGCGCTTCGGCGTACAGCTCGTGCTCCTGCTCGAGTATTCTCGCCGCAAGGGTTTCTTCGGTGTCGTCGTCGAGCACCGGCACCACGCGCTGGCCGATGATCGGACCGCCATCCAAACTTTCATCAACAAAATGAACCGTGCAACCGGTCCACTTTACGCCGTGCTCAATTACCTGGCGATGAGCGTCAAGACCTGGAAACGCCGGCAAAAGACTCGGATGAATATTCAGGATGCGGTTGCGATAAGTGTCGATGAAGTATTTCGACAGCAACCGCATGTAACCGGCCAGACAAACAATTTCGACCTGGTGCGTCTGTAATTCGGCGACGATCGCGCGATCGTGTGCTTCCCGAGTTCTGCCTGCCCGTTCCACCACGGCGGTTTTCAAGCCGATTTCGCGAGCGCGTTGCAATCCGGCTGCGTCGGCATGATCGCTAACCACTAACGCTATTTCGACACCGGGCAGTCGGCCTTCCCGCATCGCGCCGGCCAGCGCCAGCATGTTGGAACCACGCCCCGAAATTAGAATGCCGATGCGAGTGGTCACTAGCGGATTGAAACTTCCCGGTTACCTGAGACGACGTGTCCGATGTGATAGACGCTCGTGCCTTGAGTTTCAAGTTGCGCCCTGACGGCGGATGAATCGTTCGCCGAAACAACCACCACCATCCCCACGCCCATATTGAAGGTGCGATACATCTCGGTTTCAGTGACCTTGCCGATCCGCTGCATCAGTTCAAAGATCGGCAGCGTTGGCCAACTACCTTTGTTTATTTCGACGGCGCAGCCATCAGGAAGGACGCGTGGCAAATTGTCAGTCAAGCCGCCGCCGGTGATATGGGCCAGGCCTTTGATCCGTCCCGAATCGAGAAGCGAGTCGAGCGGTTTAAGATAACTGACGTGTGGTTGCAGCAACGCCGCGCCGACGGTCGTGCCGATTTCATCGAGGTGTTGTTGGATGTCGTAGCCCGCAACTTCAAGCAACAATTTACGAGCGAGCGAGTAGCCATTGGTGTGAAGGCCCACTGAAGGCAAGGCTAATAATTCGTCACCTGGTTCTATGCGAGAACCGTCGATGACATGCTCGCGGTCGGCAACTCCAACGATGAATCCGGCGATGTCGTATTCGCCTGTCGCATAAAAATCCGGCATCTCGGCCGTTTCTCCGCCGAGCAATACGCAACCGTTCTCGCGACAGCCATTCGCGACGCCCTCAACAATGCTTGCCACAACTTCGGGAAGCAGTTTTCCGGTGGCGATGTAGTCCAGAAAGAACAACGGCCGCGCCCCCTGGACCAGTATGTCGTTAACACAGTGGTTGACGAGATCGCGTCCCACCGTGTTGTGAATGCCGGCCAGGAACGCGATCTTCAACTTCGTACCCACGCCGTCGGCAGACGCGACCAGCACCGGCTGCTTCAGTTTCGGGAAAGCACCATCGAACATTCCTCCGAAGCTGCCGATTTCAGACAGGGTGCGCTCGTTGAAAGTGCGACGCGCCAGCTCCTTAATTTTGTCGGTAGCGCGCGTTGCCGCATCAATGTCAACGCCGGCGTCGCTGTAGCTGATTGGTTTGGTCACTGTGATAAGGCTCGCTCAAGTAGTTCAGAGTTCAAACTTTAGTTTGGTGTTCATAACCCGCTTGTTCTTCTGCCCGTGCCAACAAACTAAAGTTTGAACTCTGAACTTCTTGACTCGCGATTTACGATTTACTGCTTCTTCTTCGGCGGCGGTCCAAAGTCACCATACGCGATAAAACCGGAGCGCGACGAGTCGTCCTTTTGCGCGGTGCGCCCCAACCATAAATCGCTAGTCGTCTCCTTTGCGACGTTCACCTTGTAATCGTTTTCTTTGCCCTTGGTGGTGATGGTGATTTCGCCCTGCAAATCAGTGCGATAAAGTTTGGCGGTTGCTGCACGCAAGCGATCCAGCACCGCTTGCGCCGGATGACCATAACGGTTCCATTCGCCGCAGGAGACGATCGCGATAGCGGGTTTCACGCGCGCCACGAAATCCTGAGTGGTCGCATACTTCGAGCCGTGATGCGCGATCTTCAAAACAGTCGCGGTCAGGTTTGAGTCTTTCGTCAGCAGACGATGCTCCGTCTGTTCTTCCGCATCGCCAGTCAACAACATAGAGAAATCGCCATACTCTAAACGCAGCACCAGCGAGTTCGCGTTCGGCAAATTGCCCCCCGTCTTCACTTGATCTTCAGTAAACAGCGGCTCAGTGGGCGCGAGCACTACCAACCGGGCACCGCCGCCCAGATCGTATTTCGCGCCGGCTATGGCCTTTTCATAGTGCGCACCACTTTGCGCAACCGCTTCCTTATACTCGTCAAAAAACTGCGTGACACCTTTGCCTGATTTTTTGCTGACTGCTTTTTTATCGACTGTTTTCTTAGCTGCCGGCGTGGCGGGTTTTGGCGCAAGCGATTCCGGCACGTCCGGTCCTTCGCCGTTATCGATGACGTTCAGTACTTTCGTCGCCTTGAAAACTTCGTCGGCGCCGCCGAGATGATCCGGGTGTGGATGGGTCCCAATAAAGTAATCCAACTGCTGAACGTTGTAGCGCTTGAGGGCGTCGAGAATCACTTTGCCTTTGCCGGTGTCGCCGGCATCAATCAAAACTGTCTTGCCGCCGGGAACGATGATCAAAATTGAATCACCTTCAACCGGGCCAACGTCGAGCACGTGAACCTGCAATTCACCACCCGATGGCGGCGGTGGTTTCAACCGCCACCAGGGCAAGACGAATTTCCAACCTGCGAAAGCGGCCGCTCCCAACACCACAACCAAAACGGCAATCGCACATCCACAACCTTTTAGTCGGCGCTGCATTTATAAACTTCGGGTTCGCTGGGTGATCAGCTTATTTCCACCAACATTTCATCCCGGCTCAAGAACTCGAGTGCGCTTGGAAAAGTCTTAGTAAGAATCAATTTTAAGTTTGCTATGGCCGACACATCAAAAGTTAAGCCAAGCCAACGGGCGAGGGCGGGAGACAACTGTGCGTCGATCCAAAGAGTCATGCCGCGAGCACTGGGTGATCCATTCGTCGAGCAGCATATTGGAGGGCTGCTTTCAGATCATCCATCTCAAGATCCGGCAACTCATCAAGAACCTGCTCCGCGTTAAGTCCCGCCGCGAACAAATCCAGTATGTCTACGACCCTGATACGCATTCCGCGAATGCAGGTCTTCCGCCACACAGTTCCGGGTTAACCGTGATGCGCCCAAGTAGTTCATTCATGAGCTTATCTTATCCAACTAAGCCTCAAAAGTTATAGCCTCATGGTCGCGCTCCCACATCGTTTCAGCTTCACTCGTTATCCGCGTCGGATATTTTTCGTTCCAGCAAGCCACACACGACGCGTCGGGACTCAGACCGATCGCCTCGATCATTCCTTCAAGCGAAAGGTAGCCAAGCGAGTCGGCTTCGACAAACTTGCAAATTTCATCAACCGACATTTGCGCCGCAATCAGATCCGCCTTGTTGGGCGTGTCGATGCCGTAATAGCACGGACTAATCGTCGGCGGACAACTGATGCGCAAATGAATTTCTTTCGCGCCTGCTTCCCGCACCATCCGCACAATTTTTTTCGAAGTCGTGCCGCGTACGATCGAGTCGTCGATCAGCACGATTCGTTTGCCTTCGATCAGATGACGCACCGGGTTCAACTTTATCCGCACACCAAACGAACGGATCGATTGGCGGGGTTCGATAAACGTGCGACCGACGTAATGGTTGCGCACCAGTCCGAAACGAAAACTGATTTGGCTCTGGGCTGAATAGCCAATTGAAGCGACCGTACCTGAGTCAGGCACCGGAACCACCAAATCCGCGTCAGCCGGATGTTCAAGAGCAAGCCGCTTCCCCATCTTGTGACGCGATTCATTTACCGACCGCCCGTAGATCAATGAATCAGGACGCGCAAAATAAACGTGCTCAAACAAACACATCGATGACTTTTGCTCGCCCAGCGGATGCGACGAGCGCAGGCCGTCGCGATCGATAACGAGCATCTCGCCGGGTTCGACATCGCGAACGTATTGCGCGTCGATCAGATCAAAGGCGCAGGTTTCAGACGCGACCACCCAGGCGTCTCCCAGCCGTCCCAGCGCGAGCGGACGAAAGCCACGCGGATCACGCACGGCGATCAACTCTCCCGGCGTCAGAAACAGCATTGAAAATGCGCCTTCCGTGCGGCGCAAGACTTTGGGTATAGCCTCGCGCACGGTGCGTTCTTTCGAACGTGCCACGCCGTGAAGGATTACTTCAGTATCCGAAGTGGCAGAGAAGATGGCGCCTTCGCGTTCTAGTTTCTGTCGCTCTTCGCGCGCAAACGGCAGGTTGCCGTTGTGACAGACGGCGAGCTGCCCGTGTTGGCAGGTAACTAAAAACGGTTGCGCTTCGCGAATCGAAACTTCGCCGGCGGTGGAATAGCGAACGTGGCCGATGGCGCTGGCGCCGGCCAGCCGATCAAGTGTCGACTGATCGAAGGCATCGGCAACGTGACCCATGGCGCGTTCCAGCCGCAGCTCAGTTCCGTTTGACGAAGTAATGCCGCATGACTCCTGCCCGCGATGTTGCAGCGCGTACAGGCCGAGGTAGGTAAGACGAGCGGCGTCCGGATGTCCGTAAATCCCGAACACACCACACTCGTCGCGAAATTTATCTGAGTTGATGTCCAAAATTTCCAACTACCTCTCAGCAACAAGGCGGGGTGTTCGATCCGGGTCTTCGATAAGGCCTCAACGTTGCCTTGCTAACGACGGGGCATTAGCCCGACCGTTAGGGAGGACTTTTCCTGCGCCATCGGGCCCCTCCCTGACGGTCGGGCTACTGCCCCGCTTCTGGCAATTCAATCGTCTTGCTGTCGTGATGAAATCGTCTGAGCTTACTTCGCATTCCCAAACGTTTCAACCCCGAACTGAATCCGAATTGCAATACACAAAACACGCGCGCTTCGGTATTATGTTTTGCGAAGCTAGAACTATTTGTTTCCCAACCTCAGGCATTGAAGCAATACCGTCTCCTCGGAGTTTGGAGTACCGCCTTTTGGCGGGCCGTTCTCTTTCTATTAAAGACGTCGTCGTGAAGGTTTTAAAAGCCCGCCTAAAGGCGGTACGCCAAACCGAACCCTAAGAAATGAATTTTAGACGTATGAACGCCGAGGCATTCTTGAGAAAGACTACGTTTGCAATCCTTTTTCTATTTGCCCTTGGCTGCGCGTTGGGACTGACGCAGAGTTTCAATGCAGCGGTCACAAACACGAGCAGCGCCGCCACTCTGTATTCACGAAACTGCGCTTCGTGTCACGGTCGCGACGGCAGGGCAAAAACGGCAAAAGCAAAAACAAATCACGCGCGCGATTTAGCTGATTCAGAATGGCAAAACCGTGTGAGCGACGAGCGAATCTTTAATTCAATCATGAACGGCAAAGGGAAAATGCCGGGCTACGCGAAGAAGCTGTCGGAATCGGAAATCGATTCGCTCGTTAATTACGTTAGAAGCTTGAAGAAGTGAAACGCTAGAGAGTCCTCGTTGTAATCATGAAGACTACCGGCATCGCATATCGAATGATCACGGCTGGCCTGCGCGTCGCCCTCGTGCTCGGGCTATGTGTTTCCGGCTGGATCATTTACAGCAAACTTCCCTCCCGAAGCGCTTCAGACATCCGAACCGCCAACTCCCAAACCATCGTTCAGATTGTTCTGGTAGGACCAATTGAGACCGGCGGCGAGGGGCTCGCAGTCTCAGTTGAACTTTATCCGTTCGACATCGTGGCCGCGCGCCATGAATATTTCACCGAGCGGCGCGCCGGCAAGCGCTTTGACGATTTCCTCAATGAACGAATGAAAGGGCGTGCTCCGATTGCCACGCAACTCGATGCGCAGGGGAAAACCTCCGTAGCAGTACCCGCTGGAACCTGGTGGCTGCATGCGGTGCTGCCGGGAGACGAAAACCTCGAATGGCGATTGCCTGTGAATGTTGCGGGCACCAAACAAACCGTCGAGCTGACTCCACAGAACGTCTACACGCGCACCAAAAGCTTTTGAAAGGAGGAGGCAGGATTCAGAAGGCAGCACTCAGGAGTCAGAAGTCGGGACTCAGAAGTCAGAAGTCAGGACTCAGAAGTCAGGAGTCACGATTTCGCGGGTTGCGTGATCCAGGGAATGCCACATATCTGACTCCTGACTTCTGGATTCTGGATTCTGACTCCTGACTTCTGACTCCTGACTTCTGAGTCCTGACTCCTGACTCCTATTCCTTATGCTCGCCCTCCGAATCGAAAAGAAAAAACTAGCGGTAAAAGAGATCGAAAAACCGGGGCCGAGTAGTGAGGCTCTGGTTCGAGTTCTGCTCTCCGGCATCTGCAATACGGATCTTGAAATAGCCCGTGGTTATGCGGGCTTTCAGGGAACGATTGGTCACGAATTCGTTGGCATAGTTGAATCTTCCGCGGGGGATAAATTAGTTGGTCGTCGTGTGGTTGGAGAAATCAACGCGGGCTGTGGCACTTGTGCGCTCTGCGCCGGCGGCGATGCGCGTCATTGTCCTGAGCGATCCGTGCTTGGCATTCTCGGACGCGATGGAGCGCACGCGGAGTTCCTGCGTCTGCCACTGCGAAACCTGGTGCCAGTCCCCGACATGGTTTTGGATGAACACGCTGTGTTTGCAGAACCGCTCGCGGCTGCGTGTGGAATTATGGAACGCGTCTCTATCAAACCGGGCCAACGCGTGGCTGTCATCGGCGACGGCAAACTCGGCTTGCTGTGCGCCCAAGCAATCTCGTTGAGCGGAGCCGGAGTGTTGTTGATTGGCAAGCATGCGGAAAAGCTACGCATCGCCGAACGTCGTGGTATCGAAACATCGACTCCAAAAACCGCGAGCAAACGAAAGCGTGAGTTTGATGTCGTGGTGGAAGCATCCGGCTCGCCGTCAGGCTTTGTCGGCGCGTTGGATCTGCTGCGGCCTCGTGGCACTTTGGTTTTGAAATCTACTTTTAATAGCCCCGGCAAATTCGATGAGATTGACCAGGCGCGATTTGTGGTTGACGAAATAAGTATCGTCGGCTCGCGTTGCGGGCGAATGCAGCCGGCCCTCGATCTGCTCAACAAGTCCGCTATCGACATCGACAGTCTTATCAGCGAAGAGTATCCGCTGGCTCGCGGTGTTCATGGAATGGAGAGAGCCTCGAAAAAAGGTGTCTTGAAGGTACTGCTCCGACCGTGAAGTCAGTTTTAGCTTCTATAGGCCCTCATCCCGCCCTCTCCCAAAAGAGAGGGAGATGGAAAATGACGTCCTGCCCCTGAACCGACCCGAGTTTTGCCCCCTGCACGGCCATTAGCTATACTTCACGCCTTCCCATCGCGCTCCCGACCGTCACTTGCTCCGTGGCGTTTACCGGACGCTAGACCTGCAGCTTTATTGAAGGTGGTGTTTATGTTCGACGCACAAAAAAATCCGGCAACTATTGATGAACGCGCGATTTTACGAAAGCTTCGCGTTTGGATTCTGGCCCTCGGAACCGCCTGTCTACTGGCGGGAATCGGGATTGGTGCGATGCTTTCCGGAAAACCGACGGTGGCGCAGAGTGAAGCTCAAATTGCCCATGCGCCTGAGGCGCTGTCTGCCTCATTCGCTGAAATTGCCAAACGCGTAGAGCCTGCAGTGGTCAACATTGAAACGATGACCGCCGCCAGCGAAACTGCCGACAAAGATACGGAAGACAAAGACGACCAGTCGTCAAACAATCCCCTGCTTGATATGTTCCGGCGCCAATCTCGCCGCCCCACGCGCGGCGTCGGCAGCGGTTTCATCGTCAGTCCTAAAGGCTACATTTTAACGAACGAACACGTAGTCGAAGGTTCAAGCCGCATCATCGTTGGCCTGCAGTCGGGCGAAAAGTTTCGCGGTACTGTAATCGGCATCGACGAAGAGACAGACGTCGCGGTGGTGAAGATTGAGGCTCCCAGAGACTTACCTTCGGTCACACTCGGCGACTCAAACGCCGCTCAGGTCGGCGACTGGGTGCTGGCGATTGGTTCACCTTTCGGCCTCGACCAGACGGTGACGGCGGGCATCATTTCCAAAAAGGATCGTGACACGCCACTCTTTTCGAATTTCCAGCGGTTCTTGCAAACCGATGCGGCTATCAATCGTGGCAACAGCGGTGGACCGCTGGTGAACATGCGCGGTGAAGTCATCGGAATCAACTCGCAGATCGCAACTTCGACGGGTGATTACAACGGCATCGGCTTTGCTCTGCCTGCCGGCGAAGCGAATTTCGTCTATCGCCAGATTCTGGCCCAGGGAAAAGTTCGCCGCGGTTACCTGGGCGTAACACTCGAATCGGTGAAGGACGAATACGCGCGCGTTTTTGGCCTCGCGGAGGCGAGAGGCGCGATCGTGATGGACGTGCAACCGACTAAAGATGGCGAACCGACCCCGGCCGCAAAAGCGGGCATGCAGTCGAACGACATCATCACTGAATTCAACGGACAGCCAATCGCAACCGCGCAGGATTTGATTCAAAAAGTCGCGGCCACTCCCGTCGGTCAATCCGCGGTCTTCACGTTCCTACGCGACCGCAACGGCAAAATGGAGAAGATGAACACAACCGTCGTACTCGCGGAGCGTCCGCAGGTTCAGCAGTTGAGCGAAGTTGAAGAGACTCCACTTCCGAAAAACGGCAAGACGGAAACTAAAGGCAGCGGATTGCACCTCGGCCTGACGCTCGCTGAATTGACTCAGCAATTAATCGCCGACAAACATCTTGCCGGCGTCCGCGGTCTCTATGTAAAGGAAGTCGATCCCAGCGGCCTGGCGGCGGAAGTGCGTGGCGCGGCCGGTACACAGGCGCTGAATGAAGGCGATGTTATTACGCGTATCAACCGCGTTCCGGTAGCAACGCTTGGCGACTTTCAACGGGTTATCAGCAGCTTGAAACCGGGTGACCCGATCGTGCTGCAGATTTCGCGTTACGTCAGAGATCGCATAACCACCCGAATCGTCCAATTCACTTACCAATAAAAAGCAGTTCCAGGTTTCAAGTTTCAGGTTCCAAGTTCGGACCTGGAACTTGAAACTTGAGACTTGAAACTAATACATGGCTCAAGCAAAAAAGGCAGTCGCAAAAAACCGTTCGAAGCAAACTTCGAAAGTATCGGCGCGCACGTCAGTTAAAACCTACGACAACTACATTGGTGGCAAATGGGTTCCGAGTGCCTCGGGCGAAGTCTTCGAAAACCTGAACCCGGCGGACACGCAAGACGTAATCGGGCGCTTCCAACTTTCGACCAGCGACGATGTGAACGCTGCCGTCAACGCCGCGCAAAGCGCGTTTGAAGGCTGGCGCACCATGCCGGCGCCAAAGCGTGCCGAGATTCTCTTTCGGCTCGGCGAAATTCTAATTCGCAACAAAGACCGCTACACCGCCGACATGACCCGCGAAATGGGAAAGGTGTTGAAGGAAGCGGGTGGCGATGTGCAGGAAGCGATCGACTGCACTTACTACACAGCCGGCGAGGGCCGGCGTTTGCACGGCTTCACCACGCCCGCTGAAATGCCCGACAAATTTGCGATGTGCGTGCGGCAGCCAGTTGGCTTGTGCGGTTTGATTACGCCCTGGAACTTCCCGATGGCCATTCCGTCGTGGAAGTTAATTCCGGCACTGGTTTGCGGCAATACGGTTGTCATAAAGCCGGCTGAAGACACGCCGTTGTCGACCTACAACCTGGTGGCGGCCTGCGAGGAAGCCGGCGTGCCCCCGGGCGTCGTAAATCTCGTTACCGGTTACGGTGAAGACGCAGGTGCACCGATCACAAACCATCCGGCGCTGCGTCTGATTTCCTTTACGGGCTCCACAGAGACCGGACGGATCGTGGCTTCGGCGTGTGCGGATCGTAATGCGATTTGCTCCCTCGAAATGGGCGGCAAGAATGTGATCATCGTGATGGACGATGCCGACATTGATCTCGCGATTGAAGGCGCGCTGTGGGGAGCTTTCGGCACCTCGGGCCAGCGCTGTACGGCGTCTTCCCGTCTCGTGGTTCACAAGAAAGTTTACAAGCAGTTTACGCAGAAGCTGGTAGAACGAACGAAAGCGCTACGCATCGGCAATGGCGCGGATGCCAGGACTGACGTGGGCCCGGTAATCAATGGCGATGCCGTCAAAAAGATCATGAGCTACATCGACATCGGTCAGGACGAAGATGGCGCCACCCTCGCTTGCGGCGGCAGACGTTTGACCAAGGGTGACTATGCTCGCGGTTACTTTATCGAGCCCACGGTCTTCACCGACGTGGCACCCGACATGCGCATTGCTCAGGAAGAAATTTTCGGTCCGGTGACCGCGGTGATTCCCACGAAGTCGCTCGACGAAGCGGTCGAGATCGCGAACGGCGTGCGCTACGGCCTGTCAGCAGCGATTTATACCAGCGACGTCAATCGCGCCTTCCGGGCGATGAACAACATGTACACCGGCATCTTCTACGTCAACGCCTCCACAATTGGCGCCGAAGTACACCTGCCGTTTGGCGGCACCAAGGCCACCGGCAACGGGCATCGCGAAGCGGGCACACAGGTGCTTGATATCTTTTCCGAGTGGAAATCAATTTACGTTGACTATAGCGGCAAGCTGCAACGCGCTCAGATCGATCAGATCGAAGGAATGGGATAGAACAGGAGTCAGGAGTCAGGATTCAGAAGTCAGAATTCCGAACGTCCTGATTCCTGACTTCTGACTCCTGAATTCTGTCCAAATTCTCCCTGGAGGAAAACATAGTGATCGTCGGCCTACCGAAAGAGATAAAGGATAACGAATATAGAGTTGGCTTAACGCCTGCCGGTGTCCGCGCGCTTACCGACGCCGCTCACGATGTAGTAGTTGAAAAAAGTGCCGGTGAAGGCTCGGGGTTTGAAGACAGCCTCTACGAAAAGGCAGGCGCGAAAATCATTGACTCGGCTGACGAAGTCTGGGGCCAGGCTGACATGATCGTAAAGGTCAAGGAGCCAATCGCTCCCGAGTATCCGCGCATGCGGGAGGGACAGTTGCTCTTTACCTACCTTCACCTCGCACCGGATCGGGAACTGACGGAACAACTCCTCAAACGAAAAGTAACGGGGATCGCCTACGAAACCATTACCGATCGTCGCGGTACTCTGCCACTGCTGACGCCAATGTCTGAAGTTGCCGGTCGCATGGCAATTCAAGTCGGCGCACATTACCTCGAGAAGATGGCGGGCGGACGCGGAATTCTGCTTGGTGGTGTACCGGGCGTGCCGGCCGCGCGCGTAGTGATCATTGGCGGCGGAGTTGTGGGAACCAACGCGGCGAAGATCGCAGTCGGCATGGGTGCACACGTCACCATCATCGATAACAACCTCGATCGCTTACGCGAACTCGACGATATCTTTCTCTCAAAAATTTCAACTCTCGCTTCCAGTGCCTACATGATCCATGATGCGATTTCGAGTGCCGATTTGATCGTGGGCGCCGTGCTGGTGCCAGGTGCGGCCGCGCCGCGACTGGTAACTCGCAACATGCTGAAAGACGTGCCTAATGGCGCAGTGATCGTTGACGTGGCGGTCGATCAGGGTGGCTGCATTGAGACAACGCACCCGACCACGCATTCCAATCCCACGTACTACGTCGAAGGTGTCTTGCATTATTGCGTCGCAAACATGCCCGGCGCAGTGCCGCGCACTTCGACGTTCGCCCTTACCAACGCCACGCTCCCTTACACATTGCGTTTGGCAAACAAAGGTTTTCTGGCAGGTATCAGCAGCGATCCGGGTTTGAAGGCGGGGGTGAACACGTTTGCCGGACACTGCACCTATCAGGCAGTGGCGGAAGCGCAGGGCCTCGCTTACACGTCGATTGATGCCTTAATTGAAGTGACCAGCGCTTCGGTCGCTTAGCAAAGATTTTGGAGTGCGGCGGCTTGACGCCGCTTTCGATTCGGCAGGGCCTTGTAACGCAAACTGTTAGTTTGCGCCCGCGTTGAATGCCAATCCTTCATCGCAAACTAACAGTTTGCGTTACAAATGAGGGGCAAAGTCCTCGGCGCAACTCACTGCTTACCCGCCAACAGCTTCTCAATACATTCGATCAGGGTTTCACTCGAAACGGGTTTGGAAAGAAACGCGTCAGCTTGTTCAAACTGCGCCGCCGGTTCTTTCTGCTCGAGCGCGCTCAGCAGGATTACCGGCACATGAGAAAGCGTATCGCTATTGCGTATGAACCGACACAGTTCATGACCATTGAGGTTTGGCATCATGGCGTCAGTTATCACGATATCGATGGCAGACGATAGCGCCAGCTTCATCGCTTCCAGGCCATCGGCTGCTGCAAGCACCTGGTAACCCGCGCGTCGCAGCACCACTTCAAGCAGGCGTCGCACAGCGCGATCATCTTCCGCCAGCAACACACACGTCTGCCCATCGTTTCGCGAACCGGTCGACCCATCAGCGGGTGGTAAAGGGACGTTGGGAACGGTCATGCGAAACTGGGCTTCTAGTGTGCGAGCGTTAGCCGGGAGTAAGGTTATCGAAACTGACGGCACGAGCCGTCAATTAGCAGAATAGGATCGGCCCAAAACAAAGTCAATTACTATCCCGAAAGCGTTGTGTCCAAATCTGTAGCGCAAACTGTTAGTTTGCGATGTTGAGCACATTCACACGCACGCAAACCAACAGTTTGCGTTACCAAAAACAGCCCGCTCGAGGGCGCACCTCTAACCAGCTCCATCACTTGTCGATGAACTGCCGGTGCCATAACTCCAAATTCAACAACTGGAAAACCTGCAGGTTATAGTCTTCACGACCTGACAAATTCAGATCGATAATGCGTCGCACTTCTTCGGGCCGAAAGAGGCCGCGCCGCCTGACCGTCTCTTCCGCAAGCAACTCATCAACTAAAGCCTTCAAAGCGCCGCGCAGCCACGACCGAATCGGCGCGCCAAAACCTGCTTTCTTCCGCCAAACGATCTCGTGCGGCAGTAACTTTTCCAGCGCGCGCTTGAGAATGTATTTACGCTTAAAGCCGCGCAACTTCAGCTCCGGTGGCAAGCGCGCGGTAAACTCGATCATCTCGCGGTTAAGAAAAGGCACGCGCACTTCGAGATTCGCCGCCATCGACGTCTTGTCCGTTGTAATCAAATTCAAACAGGGCAGGAAAGTTTTTAAATCGACGTAGAGCAAACGATTCAGCGGCGCCGCGTCTTTGACGCGTGCGAAGTAACGCCGGTGACTTTCGTAAGCGTCGTAGCCGTTGGTGCGCTGACGCATATCGTCGGAATAGATTCTTTGCTTCGCCTCGTCAGTGAAGTAAGTTCCATAGCCTAAGTATCGTTCTTCAAAATCGAGACCTGCGCTGCCGGCAAACTTCTTGGCGTTCCGCAGCGGCGCCGTCAAACGGCCCGGCATTCCACCGGGAAGCGTTTGCTGTAGCGCATTCATCAAGGGACGGCGCAGCATGCCCGGTATCGGATCGAATGCGCCTGCGATCTTCATTGCCAACTGACGCGGATAACCCGCAAAGACTTCATCGCCGCCCATTCCAGACAACATGACGCGCAGCGTCTGGCGCGCAGACTGCGAAATCAAGAAACTGGGGATCGCCATGTCGATAGCGGGCTCGTCCATATGGTGAACAAGTTTCGGCAGCAAGCCGGCGATGTCAGGTTGCAACAATATCTCGTGGTAATCGGTGTCGAGTTGCTGGTTAACGCGTCGCGCCCAGGTAACGTCGTCGGGAATGATGTCGTAACGAAGATCTTCCGCAGCAATGCCGGCGGTGTAAGTCGAGACGCGCCGTTGGCCGCTGTGTCGTTTCATCATGGCGACGATGCCGGACGAGTCAATGCCACCCGAAAGAAAGGATCCAAGGGGAACGTCTGCGACCATTTCCAGTTTGACGACGCGGTCCAGGGTTTCTAGCACCTGCTGCTGCCACCAGGCTTCGCTGCGGCCTCGTTCAATGTCTGCGAAAGAAACGTCCCACCACTCTTCGATCTTGATTTCGTCGTTGTTGAACGTCAGCACATGGGCCGGCGCCAGCGTCTTTATTCCCTGAAACAGTGTGTTGGGATCCGGCGCCCACAGAAACGTGAGGAACTGGTTAAGCGCTTCGGGATCGAGCGTGGCTGAAACGAGACCACTCGCGAGAATCGCTTTAACTTCAGAAGCAAAGATAAGCGTGGCGGGCTTGGTAGCAGTCGCACCTTCATAGAAATAATAAAGTGGCTTGATGCCGACGTGATCGCGCGCCAGCGTCAAGCTGCGTTCGCGATTGTCCCAAACGGCGAAGTGAAACATGCCGTTGAGATGCGTCACACAGTCCTTGCCCCACTCGGCAAACGCAGTCAGCAGCACTTCCGTGTCTGTTGCGGTGCGAAAAACGTGGCCCTTGCTTTTGAGTTGTTCGCGGAGCTCGCGATAGTTGTAAATTTCGCCGCCAAACGTGAGTACGTAACGCCCGTCAGCCGAGAGCATCGGCTGGTGACCGTCCTGACTGACGTCGATAATTGCTAACCGGCGGTGACCGAGGCAGGTGCGGCGCCCGGTGTCATCTACGGGCTCGGACGTCCAGACACCTTCGTCATCGCGCCCGCGATGCTCGATGGATTGGAGCATCGGAGCAATACGCCGCTCCGGTTCGAGGCTGACTAATCCGGCTATGCCACACATAAGGAACGATGAACTATGAACGATGAATGATGAATGATGAATGAGTTTCGCAACCCCGTGCCCTATTCATCGTTCATGGTTCATCGTTCATCGTTCGTGACTGGCCCGTTCTTAACGAGTCTCTAATACGAAATGTTGCTCGCGTAGTGGCCTCCAGTTCACGCAACGTGATCGGCGCAGGCTGGCCGTTTTCAATAGCGGCCCAAACGATCCGTGCCTGCTCAGCCTGCCCTTTATCCTGAGACCGCAGCGTTTCCTTTTTCTCTTTGCCTTGCGCAAACAGAGCGGCAGTCAGGAAGTCGTCGATTACGAAAACTTTCCCTTCGCCAAAAATTTCAATGTGTTCTTTACGCAGCGCCGCATCGCCTTCCGACACATAAGCCACCATTCCCGCTGAGCCGTCGCTAAAGCGAAGAGTAATGAAGACAGAGTCCTCATTCACAATAGCCGCCGACCCAGCCGAGATCGATTCCGCGTACACCTTCTCAGGCACAGCGCCGGTCAGAAACTGCATCAGGTCGATGAAGTGGCAGACCTCGCCGATAATTCGACCGCCGCCTTCCCTTTCGTCCTGAGTCCAGTGTTCTCGCGGAATTCGCCCGGCGTTGACGCGGTAAACAATCGATAGCGGCGCGTTGCGTTGCGCGAAGAGTTCTTTCGCTCTTATCGCAAGAGGTGAAAAGCGGCGATTGAATCCAACGAATAGTTGTCCCGCCGACGCATTAGCTGCCTTGAGCAGTTCATCGAGCTCTGCATCATTCAAGGCTAACGGCTTTTCGAGGAACACGTGTTTGCCGCGACCGAGCGCCTCGATGGCGAGCGCGGCATGCGATCCGTGGCGCGTCGCGATCATTACGAGATTGGTCTCGTCGTCGTTAATGACACTGGCCGCGTCTGACTCGAACCGCTGGAACCCGTATTTAGTCCCGACATCGCGCGCCGAGACGCCTGACGCCGACGCTATCGAACAAAACTCAACACCCGCGGTTTTGAAATGCGGCAACAGCATCTTCTGCGCATACGCGCCGGCGCCAATCATGCCCAGGCGAACGCGGGCCGACGACAACGGCTTCTTCGCTGCTACGTTTTCGACCGTTCGCGACACGTCGCCTTCCGTGTCGTAGGTCAACAAGACGGCAAGATAAGCTTCAGTTGAAGCTCCGGAAATCAGTTCATAGCCGCGCGTGGCTTCGGCTATTGGAAAGCGATGTGTGACGAGGGGCCTCACATCGATACGTTCGAGCGATAACAGATCAAGAAAGGCTTCGAGGTTGCGAGCTTCCGTCCAACGCACGTACGCCACCGGATAGTCGTGTCCGCGCTCTTCGTAATTCGGATCGTAGCGGCCCGGCCCGTATGACAACGAAACCTTTAGCGTCAGCTCGCGCTGGTAGTAAACATTTCGCGGCACGTTCATGCCAATCATTCCCACCGCGACTACGCGGCCACGCAGACGCGAAATCTCGCCCGCCAATTCGACCGGCTCATTCGACGAGGTCGCAGCGGTGATAATGCAAGCATCTGCGCCGCGTCCACGCGACCATGACTTCACGCGAGCAGCGGCCTCGGCCGGAGTGCATCCATCATCGGCACCCGCCGCGAGCGCGAGCTCGATGCGCGTCTCATCGAGGTCTACTCCGAAAACACGACAACCATTCGCCTTCAGGAGCTGCACTGTCAGTTGGCCCACAAGCCCGAGCCCGATAACGACGACCGACTCGCCAAGCGTAGGCTCGGCGAGACGCACCCCCTGCAAAGCGATGGCGCCCACCGTGGCAAATGCGCCGGCTTCAAAGTTCACATGAGCCGGCAAAGCCACGCACAAATTCTGTGGAACTGAAATTATTTCCGCGTGCGATGCGTAATCTGTGCCGGCGCAAGCCACCCGATCCCCGGGCGCAAATCCCTTCACGTCCGCGGCGCATTCGATAACGACGCCGGCAGCGCTGTAACCAACTGCATGAGACTGGTCGAGCTTATCGCGAACACCCTCGAGCGCTTGCGCAATGCCCTCCGACTTCACCTTTTGCCAAACCTTGCCAATCAACTCCGGCCGCTCGCGCGCCTTTCCGAGCAAGCTCTTTTGCCCGAGCTCAGCCAGCGCGCGTTCAGTGCCAGCGCTGATAAGTGACGCGGCAGTACGAACGAGTACACGGCCGGGCTGCATTACCGGCACCGGAACGTCGGCCACGGCCGCTTCACCAGTTCTCAGATTTTGGAGTAACTGCTTCATCGATTTGTCATCCGCAGATTACGCAGGTGCCGCAGACAAGAAGTGAACAACAGCAAGCTTGACGCAACGTTCTTGGGGATGGATTATTTTTTTTCTTTCCTTGCGATAGCACTCTCAATCAAATTTGAAACCCATTCAGCGCGTGCGTCCCAGGTGCCATTTGCGACGGCCGCTTGCCGAGCGCGCGCCTGGGCCGGATCAGTTTCATCGAGCGCCTGCTCGATCAAACGGAACCAATCGTCGTGGCTGCGCGCGATGCGTAACACGTCGCTCATCGCTTCGTATTCCGGTAACGGCGAAATCACCACCGGCTTTCCCGACGCCAAATACTCGCGTACCTTAATCGCTGATCCGTAACTCGTAAATGAGTGCGCAGTGTCCCACGGCAACACGCAGACATCAAAACCGGCTGCATATCGCGGCAAGTCCTGATAAGGAACCGGGGGCAGGAAATGTGTGTTTGGCAGCGCCTCAACATCCACCCCGCGCGATTTGTTACCAATGAAAATCCATTGCCATTCAGGGCGTTCTTTCGCAGCCCGACCAATCAACTCCTGATCGATGAGCCATGGCTCGATTGCGCCGAAGTAGCCCAGCCGCGGCGACGGAATGCGGGCCACAGCTTCGGCCACTGCCAGCGTCCCCGAACCAACCTGCGACCAGTGATCAAAATCCACCGCCTGCTCCAGCAGGTAAGAACGTTCGCAGCCGCGATCCGCTTCCGCGAAAAGTTTTTTGCTTGAGTAGAAAATTAGATCGGCGCCATCGATTGCCCTGTTGTGTAACTGCTGGACCGACACCGGGTCGATCGCGTGATCCATCGAGTTAGCGTCGTACTTGTCGGACACATGATAAATCACGAGGGACTCCTCTAGCTGGCCAATCATCTCGGCGGCTGTGGGAATCGCGATCCACAGGATTGGCCTGGTCAGTTTTCGGTTGCGCGCGAGGGTTCCGATTTGCGCGCGCAGTAATTGCCGGTTGGCAGCTCGCGTAACTTTGTTGCCAAAGAAAGGCACCACTGCCGGTGAAACTACCGTGATCCCTTCTTCAGTTGTGCGTGCCAGCTTGGCATAGCTGCGCAGCTTCCGCTTAACGCGCGGCAGTAAGTCCGCATGGCCCAGCGACGCCAGGCCCATCGAGATCGAGTTAACAAAAATGACTTTGTTGCCGGCGCGTGCGAACCGGCGCATGAGGTGGTTTTTGGAGTGCGGATGGTGATACCACCAGTCCTCGCCACCAAAGCAAATGATTGAACGATTGGCCAGCATACGTGTTGCGCGGCAAAGCGTTGCATCCTAACCGATTCCGATTTGCGCTGCTATCGATGCCGTGGACGGGTAAAAGATGTTCGACAAACTTCAGTTTGTCGCCGCGACACGACAAGCTAAAGCTTATCGGACATCAAACTGTCCCACTACCGGTGGATGTAACTGGATCTCGCGTTGCCGCGGTTATAATCTGCGCGCCCATGATCCAGAGTGAAAATCAGCCCGCCGTCGTTTCGGTCACTACCCAAAAACGCGTTGTCATCCTGCTGCTGGTTTTCTTCATCGCACTCGGGGTTAGACTGCTCAACTGGCAAGCGGTTGGGAACGAACCTTTGGTCGTGCAGTCTGGCGTCGCGGAAAACTATAAACAGCTCGCGCACTTAATTCGTGCTAACGGTTTCTCATCGCTCTACGATTCGGCCTCGCCCACAAACAATCCGGAATTACTCGGGCATCCTCCGGGCTATCCAATTCTGCTGGCGGTCGTCTACAACGTCACCGGCCCATCAGATAGAGCCGTCCAGCTGCTACAGATATTTTTCGACGCGCTCTCGGCAGTATTAATTCTTCTGATTGCGTTTGAAATGTTTTCCGCGCCCATCGCAGTCGCCGGCGCTTTGTTCGCCGCTCTCGCGCCTCAGTTCACCTGGAACTGTCTAACTCTACTGCCTGATTCCCTGGCCGCGTTCCCGATACTGCTCGCCGTCTGGCTAATAGTGCGGGCAAGCAAACGAGACACGACGAACCGTCAGACTTTAATTTCCTGCTTTTTTGCCGGCGCCTTGATCAGCGTGTCGTGCTGTCTGCGCGCCAACGCTTTATTGCTCCCCCTGTTTCTCTTGCTGGCTTTCCCGCTACTTCGCAAACCTAATGAGCGATTAAGACCTGCACTGCTGTTCGTCGCCGGCGCGCTTTTATTCATCGCCCCGCTGACGATCCGAAACGCAATCGTGTTTCGCAAGTTCATACCGGTATCGCTCGGCGCCGGCCAAACCCTGCTTGAGGGCCTCGCGGATTACGACCGTGACGGATCGCTGGGCGTGCAACAGACAGACGTGGATTTAGTTCGCGCGGAAGCCCTCGCTTACAACCGTCCTGACTATGCTCCTTCGCTTTTCAAGCCTGACGGCATCGAGCGGGATCGCGAGCGCGTAAGGCGCGGCGTGAGAATTATCGCTTCGCACCCCGTTTGGTTCGCCGGAGTGATGGTTCAGCGAGCGAGCTCGATGTTGCGACTGGAACGCACACCGTTAAGATTGGACACGAACGGCGGGTCGACTGGTTGGCGAGTAGTTCAACGGCCCTTGCGTTGGCTGCAGAAGTTATTTGTAACTGCAATCTTTTTGCCTTTGCTGCTATTGGGTATCGGCATTCTGGTTTGGCAACGGCGCTTTGCAAACCTGGCGCTCATGCTGCTCGTGCCGGGGTACTACTTCTGCACGCAGTCAGCTTTGCATACCGAATATCGCTACGTGCTCGTAATCCACTATTTTCTTTTTCTGCTGGCCGCGGTTGGTTTGCACTGGCTCGCGCAGAAGATTAAGACTTTTCGAGTGCGGGTGTGACCTGTTACCGCTTTCCCTTCGCGGCGGCATGCCACGGTTCTTCGAAATCTTCGATCCCCAGCAAGCGCGCAATCGTCTGCAAGTTCTCTTCCGCTTCGCGTCTGAACTGCTCGGCCCAGGGATTCGGGTCCTGAACCGTCGGATACAAAAGCACCGCCTGTAATTGCGCTACCAGCTGATCGACGTCGCCAAAATCATAAAGCAACATGCCGCGCATCTCTCCGGTCCGCGTTGCCACCACCGGCGTGCCGCACCAGAGCGATTCCACTCGCGAGATGCCGTAACTCTCCACTTCAACGCCGCGAAAAAACACGTCGCTGCGCCTGAGAATTTCATAGACCTCGTTGTTGGGGATCTCTTCGACGACGGTGATCCAATCGCGATCCCACAATACGACTTCACGATATTCGTCATCGAGCGCGAAGCCGCCATCGACGAGCAGCAGGCCGATGTCTTTCCCGGTTCGTCGCCGAAGTTCCTCAACCGCTTCGGCTACTTGTTGAAACCCATAAGCGGGCACAAACACTCCGATAGAACAGACCCGCTTTTGCCGGCTGGCCCACACCTCAACCTGCTCTTCCGTCTCGGGTGATAGTCGCGCGTTGACTTCACTCTTTGGAATTGGCACCAGGCAGGGCACGACAGTAATTGGTTGAGACACTTTCAATTCCTGTTGCAGCCACCGCTTGAGATCTTCGCTGACAACCACGAACTGATCGACTGCCCGCAGGCCGCGCTGAAAAAGCCAGCGTTGGCGGCGGCTGAAGCTTGCATAACGCGCTGGCAGTGATCCGTCGAGCACATTTTTGTACCACTCAAAGTGCAGCAGCCGTTTTGCGATTAACCAGAGCGGTAGTAGTAGGGCGTTGGGATATTCCAAATGGAAGTGAGAAGTATCGAGGATGCGCGAACGGCGTCCCTCGGCGAGCAGTGCGCTAAGTGTGCCCAGGCGACGATGCGCAACGAACCGCATTCCGGGTACGGTTGCCTTCCCCGTGTAATGCCAAACTCGAATGTTAGCGCCGCGAAAGTGCGCCACGAGGCTTTTCAAATATATCGACACGCCACCGTAAGGCGGCGGCAGTGGCCCAAAGAGTATAATTCTCTTGCTCATCGCTCGCAGATCGTAGCCCGTAGTTGGTACTGATGCAGGCTGCATTACTAACGAAAAGCGCAAACTAAGGTTTGAACTCTAAACTGCAACAGCACTCCGTGGTTAAAGAAGTCAAAGACTGTAAAGTAACCAAAAAATGATAGCAACTGAGTTGTTGGAAGAGACTGAGCACACTGGCCAGGACGGCCCTGCCCGGGTTTCGGTGGTTGTTCCTTGCTACAACCACGCAAAGTTTGTTGACGCAACGCTGCGCTCAATCATGAAGCAAACGCTCCCACCCGCAGAGCTGATTGTGATTGACGATGGTTCGAGCGACGACTCGGCGCGCGTGATAGAAAGCGCGTTACAAGACTGCTCCTTTCCCTGCGAATTGATTGCCCGTGAAAATCGCGGTTTGTGCGCGACCTTGAACGAAGGGTTCGAACGCACCGATGGTAAGTATTTCGCCTATCTGGGTTCCGATGATTTGTGGCTGCCCGAGTTTCTCAAGGAGCGAGTGCGTTTGATCGAAGGGCGCCCTCGCGTCGTACTAGCTTATGGTCACACCTTTCTCATAGACGCAGAGAACCGAATAGTTGACTCAACATCCGACTGGGCGCATTACGCTGACGGCGACGTTCGCGAGATGCTTTTGCAAACAACCGCACCGATGAGCCCTACCGTGGTCTATCGCCGCGACGCGCTCGCGGCGCTCAGCCCACGCTGGAACGAGGCATCGAGACTGGAAGACTACGATCTCTATTTGCGCCTGAGCGCCACAGGTGACTTTGCCTTTGATTCCCGCGTGTTGTCAGCCTGGCGACGGCATAGTTCGAATGTCAGTTGGAATCAAATGCTGATGCTCGAGGAACAGTTGCAGGCGCAGCGAGAGGCAGCCCGTAGATTTGGTTATACCGACCAACAGATTGCCGAATTACAAACAACGACGAAGTTCAATCGGGCTGAAGATTTCCTGCGCCTCGGACAGAAATCCGAGGCGCTCAAGCTGATGAGGGAAAACTGGCGCGGAATCAAACACTATTCGATCCCCATGCGAGTGCTGGCGCGCCTGCTGATTCCGAACTCGTTCATGCGTGGTCGCGCCCGCGTCCGGCAGCGCAGAGCTTCTGAACGGTATGGAACGATCGACGTCTAACTGCGTTAAGAAGAATCCGCAGATCACACAGATTGATGAGAAATGGTTTGGCATCACATCGGTGTGATCTGCGGATAGTTTCCTGGCCCCGCGGATAGATCAATCCCTTACAAAACCAAAAACGTCCTGATGATCGTCCCAGCCGCGCTCCTTAAAATAAACTTCGCGCAGGCCTCCAACTTCCGCTACCCGACTGCGAATCCAGCCGGGAGAGGTTAGGGAAACGCCGTAGTCCTTTTGACCTGGGTAGTCCTCGAATCCGTAACCAGTCTCGGGATAGCTGGCGCCAATCCGTTTAATCTGTTCCGCTGTTAATCCGTAATCAAAATCTCGCCTGAGGATTCTGCCCGGAACGAAATCGCCATGAGTGGTAAAGATCAAGAGACCACCCGTGCGAAGCTGGCGCTGAAAAAGACTAAGCAGACTAAGAATTCCACGCTTATTAAGGTGCGTGGCCAGCGAGCCACACCAGATAAGATCAAAACTCTCCGCCAACACGACCGCGTCAAGGTTAAGCGACGAAAAAGCAGGAAGGACACCAAACGTGCGCACGCAAAACTGCACCGGTCCGCGTTTAAGCTCGCACGCCGTGATCTCTGCGTCAGGGAATCGTTCACGTAAGAACCTCAGTACCCGTCCACTGCCACAGGCAAAGTCGAGGATTCTTGGCACTTCTGTCGAGGTCCTCCCGGCAAGAACTTCATCAATGCAGCGGATCGCCGAAAGGCCGACTTTGAAATAATGCGTGCCGTCACCGTTGTACATTCTGTCGCCCGGATAAATGCGACTGTTTACCCTCGCGAGCAATACACGTTCCGATTCGGTGAGGGTGGGATTAGAAAGCAGTCTCTTCTTTTGTAAGTTAGTGCGAGGCGGTACAGCCAGCACGAAACGACGCACGGTGCCCAGATACGGCCAGAGCGGTGAAGGCACAACTCGCTTCAATGCTTTCGCTATATCCATGCTGGATCTTTAACCGGAGGCGACAAGAACAAACAAGGAGACGGGGTCTCTTTGTATGACTATTCGCCAAAGCGTTGCCGATATTCTAAGCGGCCTCCAATTCCGGGCCTGCAATTCTAAGGCGGCGGGGAACAACCCGTTCGACTCGAATGGTCTGTTTGGTAGCGACCTAATTTCAGTTTCTCTGTGAGACCTCCGTGTCCTTTGTGCCTCTGTGGTGAGTCTTTGCTTACTTTATTCACCACCGAGACACAGAGAGCACAAAGAACGCACTGAGAGAATTCAA